>JAEIGA010000148.1_pt1 | contig 95755 bp, 139 predicted proteins | sample 9270691 | NCBI WGS metagenome assembly JAEIGA01 (sample SAMN17057246, study PRJNA624740) | gut metagenome | biome: biome; isolation source: fecal sample | host: Bos grunniens | place: China: Xizang | collected 2019 | reverse complement strand
TCTCATTCAATCTATTTTGAATCTGTGTAGTAGTAACTCTAAAGCTATATTTTATAGCCTAAAACCATATCAAAACCGTCCGAAACCCACTTAATGGAGGTGATGTATGTCTCGACGGTCTATACCCGCTGATTCTCCAGAAGCTAGAGAGAATCAATTAATAGCTGCTGCTGTTAATTTAGCAGAAAAGCAACTATTAGATGGTACTGCATCACCATCTGTTATAACTCATTACTTACGTTTAGCCTCTACTCGCGAAAGTTTGGAAAGAGAAAAGCTTAGACGTGAGAATGAGGTACTAAAAGCAAAAGCTCAAGCTCTTGAATCCAGTAGAGCAACCGAAGAACTATATTCTCAAGCTATAGAAGCTATGAGAAGTTATAGTGGACTTGCTAGAAATGATGAAGAGATAGATTTTTATGAGGAATAGAAGTTACTCAGAACTAAGATCTCTTAACACCATAAAAGATCGATATGATTATTTGAAGTTATTTGGAGAAGTGGGATGCGAAACTTTTGGTTCTAATCGATTCCTAAATCAAAATTTCTATAGGTCACGACAGTGGCGAGACGCAAGAACTAAAGTGATACTTAGGGATAATGCTTGCGATTTAGGAATAGATGGATTCGAATTAAATGATCGGATAATAATACACCACATAAATCCTATAACAATAGAAGATGTTAGAGACGAGAATTGGGATAAATTATTAGACCCGGAGAATCTAATAACAACTTCTTATAACACTCATCAAGCAATACATTTCGGAAACGAAAGAATGTTACCTAAGATTCCTATAGAACGTAGACCTGGTGATACTTGTCCGTGGAGGTGAAATGGTAAACTGATAGGAGCGTGTTATGGACAATAGTATATTAAATTCTATTAAAATTAATGCTGGAGTTAATTCTGAAGACTCTGTGTTTGATGGTGAGATAATTTTACATACAAATTCAGCATTTATGAAACTTCGGCAATTGGGAGTTGGTCCAGAGACGCCGTTCAGTATAGAAGATGATAGTACCGAATGGACAGATTTTACAGAAGATGAAGCGATATTACCAATGGTCAAATCTTATGTAACATTATACGTAAGGCTTCTATTTGATCCTCCTACTTCATCAGCTCTTGAGACAGCTATGAAAGAACAACTATCAGAATATGAGTGGCGTTTGAACGTTGAAGCCGATACGTATAAAGTAGAGGAGGATAAAAAGTATGCAAGTTATTTCAGTGATTCGAACAAACAATGAACAGGGATACTCTAATGAGTTATACCATCATGGTGTAAAAGGTCAAAAATGGGGTTTTCGTCAGTATCAAGATTCTGGAGGATCACTTACTCCATTAGGTAGAATTCATTATGGTGTTGGTGAGGCTAGAAAAAGCCTATCTAAAGCAGCTTCTTCAGCTAAATCAGGAGCATCTAAAGTTGGAGATTCAATTCGAAAGAAAGTGAAACCAACTGATGAGGAACTGAGTAATAGATACGACGAGGCTCTTAAAAAGCAAGCTCGTAGAAAATTAAAAGAAGATATACGAGATGCCGAGGGTAAAACAAAGCATAAAAAACTTAAAGATATGACAGACGATGAAGTCTTGGATTACATGCGTCGTCTTCAGAACGAGCGTTCTATTCGTCAGATGGAAAAAGAAGCGAATCAAGGCGCTATTTCTAGAATGTTCGAGGATTACGCAAAACAGGGTCTTACTCGTGCTACGAATAATATTATAGATAAAGCTGTCGAAAATTTATTTAAAGAGAAAGAAAAAGTTAAGTACGCTGATGTTCTAAAAGAAACAGAGGCTAAACTTAAATTAGATGTACTAGAGGGAGATAAAGAAGCCGCAAAACGTTTGTCTGATTTGAGAGATGCGACTAACACTAAGGGTAAAGGTAAAGATAATAATTCAAATAATTCAAATAATTCAAATAATTCAAATCAAGAACCAAGAGCAGAAGGTCCATCTAGCACTAGGGTCTATGAATGGGATCCTAATGATCAAAGACAGCGAACTAGAGCAGCTAGAAATACTATGAGAGACATGAATAGAAATAGGTAATTACAATATGCTATCAAATACAGCAACTCCAAAATACTATGGTAAATTTAGGGATGCTGTTTTAAGAGGGGATATACCTGTAAACGAGGAAATTTCTATGGAGATGAATCGAATAGATGCTCTAATAGAAAATCCTGGCGTTTATTACGATCCTGACGCAGTTGAAGGATTTATAAAATTTTGTGAAAATGAAATGACATTGACCGATGGATCTGATTTAAATCTTCTAGATACATTTAAATTATGGGCAGAACAAATATTTGGTTGGTGGTATTTTATAGAACGCCCCATTTGGCAGCCAAATCAAAATGGGAAGGGTGGACGATATGTAAAGAAGGTCATTAAGAAACGATTAATAAACAAACAGTATTTGATCGTTTCACGAGGTGCTGCAAAATCAATGTATTCAGCTTGTCTTCAAAGCTTTTTCCTAAATGTTGACACTGATACAACACATCAAATAACTACAGCACCGACTATGAAAATGGCTGACGAAGTTTTATCCCCTATACGAACAGCAGTAACAAGAGCTAGAGGTCCTTTATTCAAGTTTTTAACTGATGGATCTCTTCAAAATACAACAGGTAATCGTGCGCTTAGACAGAAATTAGCATCAACTAAAAAGGGAATAGAAAATTTCTTAACCGGATCTCTTCTTGAGATTAGGCCAATGAGCATCAATAAATTGCAAGGCTTAAGAACCAAAGTAAGCACTGTAGACGAATGGTTATCCGGTGATTTGAGAGAGGATCCTATTGGTGCTATAGAACAAGGCGCTAGTAAGCTAGATGATTATTTAATTGTAGCTACTAGTTCAGAAGGAACTGTTCGAAATGGCGCTGGCGATACCATTAAAATGGAATTAATGAAGATACTAAAAGGAGAATATGAGAATCCTCACGTCTCTATTTGGTATTATAGATTAGATGATATTTCTGAAGTCAACGATCCATCGATGTGGATTAAGGCTCAGCCAAATATTGGAATAACGGTCACGTACGAAACGTATCAGTTGGATGTAGAACGAGCTGAAAAGAATCCAGCTAGTAGAAACGACATATTAGCTAAACGTTTCGGAATACCGAGTGAGGGCTACACGTATTTCTTTAGGTACGAGGAAACTCAAGTTCATGATCATCGAGATTTTTGGGGTCTTCCTTGTTCTATGGGTGCAGATCTTTCTCAAGGTGATGACTTCTGCGCATTCACATTTCTATTTCCTTTAGGTGACGGTAGTTTTGGAGTAAAAACTAGATGTTATGTCACTACTAGAACCATGATGAGATTACCATCCGCTATGAATTTAAAATACAATGAATTCATAGATGAAGGGACTTTAGTAGTAATGGATGGAACCGTCTTAAACATGATGCGCGTATACGAAGATCTGGATGAGCATATTTTAAAATGCAATTATGACGTTAGAGCCTTCGGATACGATCCATACAATGCTAAAGAGTTTGTAGAAAGATGGGCTCAAGAAAATAGTCCATATGGAATAGAAAAAGTAATACAAGGGGTTAAAACAGAATCAGTACCTCTTGGAGAATTGAAAAAATTAGCAGAAGATAGAGTGCTTTTGTTCGACGAACAAATGATGTCATTCACTATGGGAAACGCCATCGTTTTGCAAAATACTAATGGTGGACGCAAACTACTAAAAACTCGATATGACGAAAAAATAGACTCTGTCTCCGCATTAATAGATGCTTATGTAGCTTATAAAGTATACATAGATATGTTCGAATAAGGAGGTACTGATATGCCACAATATAACTATAAAAGGATAACAGACGATGATCTAAGACGAGCCGGCGAAGAAGTTCAAAAAGGTGTCAAAGCTGTACAGCAGTTTGCTAATGATGCTGATTATGCGAGACGGCAATTTAATAATAAAACAAACAAAAAGATAAATGATATATCGAAGCAAGTATCCCGAACAGGAAAAGAGTGGGAAACGAATGCTAGAGATAACGTTAAAACTAGCAACGTTCCTTCTACTCGCCCAGATTATTCGGGAATGTCCGTAAACGGATCCTTAAAAGCTGCAGCCGATGCTCAGGAACGTAGACAAAGGCAAGAATACTATGATAAACACCCTGTTGAAAAGACCATGAAGGTTGCTAAGGATACTGTAGACAATATCGCTAAATCTGGACGAGATTTCATTAACAACACAGTTAAGGCGTTCATGGATACTCCAGTTGCTCAGTTATTCAAAAGGTAAAAATATTTTACTTCTTTCTAAATCAAAATGAGGAGGTGAAATATGAAAATCAGAGATCGTTTATCACATGCTTGGAATGCTTTTACGTCTGACGAAAAGAAAAAATCGAGCAGATATGCTATTAATGCTACTCAAGGAATGACTTCTTCGTATAAATTAGACAGAACTCCTTTACGTTTGGGAACCGAGCGATCTATCATAGCTTCTATATACAATAGGATTGCTATAGATGTTGCTGCTATTGAAATAAGGCATGCGCGAGTAGATCAAAATAATCGTTTCCAAGAAGAGATCCCATCGAGTTTGAATGAATGCTTATCTATAGCTCCAAATAAGGATCAAACGATAAGATCTTTTATTATGGATGTCGTTTTGTCTATGTTTGACGAGGGATATGTTGCTATAGTCCCGATAGATACGGATATAGACATAACAATGACAAACTCATACGATATACGTTCCATGAGAGTTGGTAAAATAGTCCAATGGATGCCCGACTACGTTCGATTGGATATTTATAACGATAGAAAGGGTGTTCGAGAAGAACTTATATTTCCAAAAGACAAAGTTTGCATCATCGAAAACCCTCTTTATCAAGTGATGAATGAGCCAAATTCAACCCTTCAGCGATTGCGTCATAAATTAGCTCTTTTGGATGCAACCGATGATAAACAAAATTCAGATAAATTGAATATGATAATCCAGCTTCCATATAGCATTCGATCTGAAGCTAGAATGGCACAAGCTGAAAAGCGTCGAAAAGAAGTTGAAGTTCAACTGACCGAATCAAAATATGGCGTAGCCTATGTCGATGGTACTGAGAAAATCATACAACTAGGTCATCCTATAGAAAATCGTTTAGTTGAACAGATTGAATATTTTACAAATCAATTGTATGCTCAATTAGGATTGACAGCTCAAGTATTTGATGGCACTGCTGATCCTCAAGTGATGTTGAATTATAATAATAGAACTATTGAACCAATAGTTTCAGCTATTGTTGATGAAATGCACAGAAAGTTTCTAACTAAAACAGCCAGGACACAAGGACAAGCAATCGTGTTCTTTAGAGCTCCATTCAGTCTTGTTACCGTAGAGAATTTGGCTGAAATGGCCGAACGATTGACCAGGAACGAGATTCTAAACAGTAATGAGGTTCGAGCTATTCTTGGTTATAAGCCGGTAGATACTGCCCGTGCAGAAGAACTACTTAATAAGAACATTAACCCGGTTATGAACGATCCATCAATGGTTAATCCAGATGCTATGCAACCTGGCGTACCTATTGACTCAGGCAATCAAAATGAGGAGGAAATGACTCCTTCCATACCAAACGATGAAGAGATAACTGATTTCAGCGCTATGGATGAAGCTGATCTAAGATCGTATCTCAAGAAGCTAGAGTCTTACCAGCTTGAATTAGATGAACTAGACAAGCAGGTGGATGAATCATGACCAAATTTATATACAAAGTAAATAGTGATTCGTTATCTCATGCTCAAGATGCTGCTACACAGAGAAGAAACTATGATTCTCAAAAACGAAGAGAGCGGTATCTTAGGGATCGAGCTGCAGGAAAGACAGGGTATCAAGGAATAGAAGCAAGAACGAATAATCCTTATGGAAATTATTCGAATGCTTATTATGATCCTAAAAAAGCGGCAGAATATTATCAGGCTCATAAAAAGACTAGTTCATCAGGATCTAGACGAACAAGCAATAACACTGCTTCATCCGGTGGATATTCTAATTCTTCAGGTTCTTCTGGTTCTGAAGACACAATGAGTGAACGCGATAGACTTATTGAAGAAAGTAAAGCTCGACAGAAGCAAGACATCGATGCGATGAATGCTGAAAAACAGAGTAAACTTGATTCTTTAAAAGCGTCTCAACAAGCCGAAATAGATAAAAGCAATTCTGAACAACAGGCTGCTATAGCTTCGATACGGGATGCTATACAAAAACTTAGAGATACTAGTAAAGCTAATAAAACAGCTGCTAGAGAATCCACTAAGCAACAGATAGAAACTCTTAGAAAACAGCTCAAAGAAAAAGTTGAGCAAATACAGAATTCTATCAAGGACTCTAATGAGCAATCTAAGTTGGAACGAGAGCAGAAGCGTCAAGAGGCTAAAGATTCTATTGAGGATGCTCGCGAACAGAAAAAAGAAGACACCGAGAAAGACATTGAAGCTAGAAAGAGTGAATTAGATAGTAAGAATAACCCAATAAAGGTTAAAAATGCTGCTTTACGAGGTCGTTTGGAAAGTATGGGCGATGGCGGAAATCCTCAAGAAAAGCAGAGGATAAAAGCTCAAATTGCGGCCAATTCAGATGAAATCTCCAAAGCAAACGCTGAGTATACTGAGTCAGTTAGTAAAATAAGAACTGAACATACTAATACTATGCGTAGTAATATTACTAAAATTCGCTCGGATCTTAAAGCATTTATAGAATCGAGTAGTGCTAAACAAAAAGAAACAGCTAGTTCTTTACGGGCAGATATTAAAAGTTTACGCGATCAAAATAAGGAGGAAATTTCTAAAGTGCGTGATAAATTGAAAGCTACTCTGGAAGAAGAGACAAACAGAACCACTTCTCAGATAGCCGAACAAAATACAGCACGGAAGGAACGATCTCAGCAAGGTCAATCCGAGCGTAAACAAATACGTTCTAAATACTCTTCGGAACGTAAAGCAACATCTGCTTCATATAAGGAGCCCATTGCTAACCGTAGAGCTCAGGGTGTTCAGGAACGTAAAGAAATACGTGCTAGGTACAAGAAGAGTAAAAAGAGTAAGAAGAATAATACAGAATAGAAAGGAAGGTGAAATATATGACTTATGATTTTAGTGGCTATGCTACTAAAAACGATCTTAGGTGTGGAGATGGCAGGATTATCCGAAAGGGAGCTTTTAGCGATAACAATAACACCAGAGTACCTCTTGTGTGGCAGCATCTTCATAATGATCCTGAGAATGTATTAGGTCATGCCGATTTGGAGGAGCGTGATGATGGCGTATATGCTTATTGTACGTTCAACAACACTCCTTCTGGTCAAAATGCGAAGGCATTGGTTCAGCACGGTGATATAACTTCTATGTCAATCCATGCCAACAAGCTTATTCAACGAGGCTCTGATGTTATTCATGGAATGATTCGAGAGGTCAGTCTGGTTATTGCTGGTGCCAATCCTGGAGCCTTGATCGATCCTCTTAGTATCGCACATAGTGATGGTACTTATACAGATGTAGAAGATGAGGCTATCATTTATACTGATGACGAATTTATTTTGCATAGTGATGATGACGATGACGACGATGATGATAAGGATGATGCTAAAGTGGCAAAAGATGATAATTCCAATAGTGAAGAGACGATACAAGATATTCTCGATTCAATGAACGAGAAGCAGCGTAAGGTTGTAGAGTATCTTGTTGGTCAAGCTTTATCTCAAGGACAATCCGGTGGTGAAGCCAAGCATTCGGATTCTGACTCAGATTCAGATGAGACTATTTCGGATGTTTTGGATTCTATGAATTCTAAGCAGCGTAAGGTTGTAGAATTCCTAGTTGGTTCCGCTCTTAGTGAAAATGGCGGCAGTGTAGAACATGATGATATGGAGGATGATATGAAGCACAACGCTTTTGAAGATCAGCACAATGGCTCGGACGATGGATATTCTGAGCTTTCTCATAGTGAAGTTAAGTCGATCATTACTGAGGCTCGTAATAGTTCCAATGGTTCTTTGAAGAACGCGTTCTTAGAGCATTCCATTGAGAACCTTGAGGTTCTTTACCCTGAAGCCAAGCTTGTTGGTCAGAATCCCGAGCTTGTGTCTCGAAATATGGATTGGGTTGATAAGGTTTGGGGAGCTCTTCGCAAGACTCCGTTTGCCCGGGTTCGTTCGGTGGCCGCTAATATCACCGAGTATGAGGCTCGTGCTCGTGGTTACATCAAAGGTAACCAGAAGATCGAGGAAGTCCTAAACCTGTTCTCTCGTTCGACCACCCCTCAGACGGTATATAAGCTTCAGAAGCTTGACCGTGACGATGTTGTAGACATTACTGATCTTGACATCGTATCTTGGATGAAGCAAGAGATGCGTCTCATGCTTAATGAGGAAATTGTTCGAGCCGTTTTGGTTGGTGATGATCGTCCCTCTAGCGATCCTTCTTACATTGATCCTGAGCACATTCGCCCGATTTATAAGGATAATGACGTATACACCATTCATGAGACTGTTAATATTCCAGCAGCTGCTACTTTCAACCAGATCGCAGATGCTATTATCGAGACTTCTGTTCTCTCTCGTAAGAACTATATGGGTTCTGGCCAGCCTACTATGTATGCATCAACTGATGTTATTACTCGTATGCTGCTCGCTAAGGACACTCTCGGTCATCGTATGTATCGTAACGAGTCTGAGCTTGCTGCTGCTCTCCGTGTTAAGGAGATCGTCGAGGTTCCCATCTTCGATGGTATTACTCGTGTTGCTCAGGTTACCACCGAGGAGGACGGCCGAACGATTACCACTAGTGAGGATCGTAAGCTGCTTGCAATTATCGCTAACCTTAACGATTATTCTCTCGGCGCTGATAAGGGTGGCGCTGTAAGCCTGTTTGATGACTTCGATCTCAACTTTAACAAGTATGAGTATCTGATCGAGACTCGTTGCTCGGGTGCTCTTATTCGTCCGTATAGTGCAATTGCTATCGAGACGACTAGCGATCTTCCGTTCACCTTCGGTACTATTAGCGGTATGTATAAGGATCGTAAGGACAAGGGTACTACCGGCGATACTGGTGTTACTGGTTAATCAAAATGAAAAGAGATAACGCATGGCCCGATTTTATGGATTAGTTGGTTTTTCAACAACAACAGAAACTCGTCCTGGTATATTCGTTGAATCTTATATAGAGCGACCTTATAAAGGCGACGTTGTTCGAAAAAGTAGAAGATGGGAGAATACTGAATATTTAAACGATGATGTTATTATTAATAATGACATTAGTATTATCGCTGACTCTTTTGCTAATTCTAATTTCGGGACCATGCGTTATGTCAAATGGATGTCTCAAACATTTGAGATAGCGTCGGCGACAATTGATGTAGAGAGACATCGAATAGTTTTGAGTTTAGGAGGCATATTCAATGTCCCCGACAATGGTTAGAGATCAGAGAGAGTCATTCCATAATATACTTACAAGTATAGATGGAGTTGAGCATGTTTATTTTCAGCCTCCTCAATCTAAGGAATTGAAATACCCTTGTATAATATATAATATGGATAGTATCGATTCGAAGCATGCAGATAATAAGAGATACCTAAGCAGTGTCAAATTTTCGGTAATGCTGATAGATTTTGATCCAGAAAGTGAAATACAAAAATCCATTTTAGATTTACAAGGCTGTATAGTAGACTTCAATAGATTTTTTACTTCTGATAATTTAAACCATTGGACGTATGATGTCTATTACTCCAAACAAATGTGGTAAATTTATCAGTTTCATACAAAAGAGGAGTAGTGATTATGGATTCGGAATACCTTTTGGATCATAGAGGTATCTTCGTAATGAGTAGCGGATATGATCCATTACTTTTAGGAGGTCCTGAAATGCCTAAATTGGTATGGGATGCTTTAGGTGAGCATTTCTTTGAGACTGGCGTAGACCATTGTGTTTTGTATCCGGTGAGTAGTAGTGGAACTTACCCGACGGGTGTTGCTTGGAACGGAATTACTTCTATTTCTGAGTCTCCTTCTGGCGCTGATGCTAATAAGCAATGGGCTGATAACCTTAATTATTTGACTCTTTATGGTGCCGAGGAATTTGGAGCTACTATCGAGGCGTTCACTTACCCAGAGGAGTTTGAAGCTTGTGACGGTTCAGCAAGGCTTGTAAAAGGCGTTACTATTGGCCAGCAGAATCGCACCGGTTTTGGTTTGTCTTATCGCACTAAGGTTGGCAATGATGTTTCTGGTCAGGATCTAGGATATAAGATCCATCTTGTATACGGTTGTCGTGCTGCACCTTCTGACCGAAGCTATGAGACTATCAACGATTCACCAGAGGCTATCAATTTCTCTTGGGAAATTACTACCACCCCGGTTTCGGTTACTGGTCACAATCCAACAGCTTGCTTGACTATTGATTCTAGAGATTTCACTACAGAGGCAGAAGTAGCTAAGCTTAATGCTTTTCTGGATACTCTATATGGAAAAGATGGGACTAGTGGTAATGGCACCGATGCTAGGCTTCCTTTACCTGATGAGGTAAAGACTCTACTTACCGTTGGTAATGGTTAATTAAATAAATTTTATTAGGGAAGTTAGATATTGTACAACTGATGTAAAAAGTCAGCTTAACAATTTCGGAGTGCATTGAGTTGTAATGTGTATGATATTTAACTTGCAAGTTGGAGCGGGCGGGTGACTTGCTTTTGTTAAAATTGATAGAAAGTTAAAAAAGATGCTAGTTAATTTAACGCCACATACAATTAATTTCTACAATGATAAAAACGAACTTATATATTCTTTGGAACCTAGTGGAAAAGTTGCTAGGTTAAAAACCGAGACAGTAACTACAGGATATTATGAAGTAGATCATGCAAAAATACCAATAACCAAAACGGTATTTGGGAAAATTGAAAATCTACCAGAATTCGATGATGGTGAAACAGATTATATTGTATCTACTCTAGTAGCACAAGCTTGTATAAATCGTTGGGACATTTTCATTCCAAATGATTCGGTTCGAGATGAAAATGGCAACATTATTGGATATTGTTCACTTAGCCGAATTTAGATAACAATGCCCCTGTGGCGGAATGGCAGACGCAGCAGACTTAAAATCTGATGTCGAAAGACATGAGGGTTCGAATCCCTCCAGGGGCACCTATTTTGAAATAGAGAATTTATATGGATAGTGCATTTAATATTATAATGAGGTTAAACAGTCATGATACTTGTGATATTTGAATTTATTTCTACTGTTTTTGGGATACTATCGATATCTATGTTGATAGTATTTTTGATTACTCGATATGTTGGATTATTTGGTATAGATACTACGCATCCATATTTTAGGATTTTTGTTTTCGCTATGTTATGTTCTACACTGATATTTTTGTCATCAAATACAATAACCACGATAATTAATATAATAGAAAGAATAATATTATCATGAGTTATGAAAAAAACTAAGAGGAAAAGAAATAATATGGATGATATAAAAGTTAATAATGGTAAATACGTTTGTACGATATATTTATATCCAGGAATCACCCATGTATCGAGGAATAAATTAGAAAATTTTCTGTTTTGGAAATCATATTCAGAATCTATCGAAAGCTACGTTTTTTATGATTACGAGTATCGTCGCTATAGCTTAAGATTGATTGGAAAATCTATCACAAATATTTTACGTGCTAGATTTGAAATAGTTAACTATTTTGTAAAATCTCTATAAAAAGTGTATAAACAATCGGAGTATACCAATGCATATAATTCTAAGCATTTTTGAATTTATAGCAATGCTTTCTATATTAACGAGTATATTAATAGCATTTTACATTCTTTTATTAGCTATGATTAGCGATTTAGGAGGAAAGATTGCAGTTGGTACTTTAAAGAAAGCTTTTGGTTTTTTATTAAAATCATTTGGATTTTTTATAATTTCGTTTGGTGTTTTCAAATTAGGAACAATGATATTTTTGTAAAATAGTCTGCTCGATGGCTAAGACATCCGAGGTAGGATAGTAATTACGAAAGAAAAAATACATAGAAAAGGTTTAAATCATGTATTATGAGGATGAAGCTATTATTTTTATTATAACAGCAAATTATCTTTTAAGAAAATACGAATCACAACCTAGTCGCCAAAATAGTTGTGATAAATACTATTTAAGTAAATCGTTACCAAAAGGATATGTTTTAAAAATATCGAATCGCGGTAGATTGGTTCTTTGTAAAGAACACAGATTACATACATTAACAAATTATACATACGAAACAGTAATAAGTCATTCTTTCAATGGAAAATATAGTCAAATAACTTATATTGGAAAACTATTAGCGGTATATTTGGAAAATCTTCAAAAAGATGAAGAGGAGAATCCAAATTAAACAAAAAGAATAGGAGTAGAAAATGTTAGTTAAATACGATAAGGTAACCCCTTCCCCGGACGGATTGATTGATGCTTTTGTTACTTATTTCAATGAAAATGTAGCTGACTATGATTTGTCAAAAATTCAAAAATCAGAAGTATATATTGTGTGGTTCTGCTACATAGTCGGCAACGCTAAAGCTTTGATTTCAACAACCCGTCAAGATCACAAATATTATGAAGTAACTTATCATTTGGATAAGAAACAACTTCATATTGATTCTTATTTGAAAGTAAAGCATGATTCTATACATATAGATCATGTTTAATATATTTTATTATTTATAAAAACAGAAAGGATTACAACAATGATTAAGTGGCCTATTACATTTACTGACTACGATGACAATGAGATCACTGAGGATTTCTATTTCAATCTTAATAAGGCTGAGCTAACCCAGATGCAATTCGATGTCAATGGAGCCTATAGCAGCTTTATTGAGCGTATCTCTAATGAGCGAGATCTAAAGGCTTTGGGGCAAGAGTTTAAGAAGATTATTCTTATGTCTTACGGAAAGAAGTCTGATGATGGTCGTTTGTTTAGAAAGAGCGAACAGATGCGAGAAGACTTCGAGCAAAGTGAAGCCTATGTAACTCTATACATGGAGCTTCTTTCTGATGGAGAGAAGGCAGCTAAGTTCGTTAAGGGAATTCTCCCAAAGGATCTGCAGGGACAGGCTCAAATGGCAGTGTCTAGCTAAGGTGTGAGTATGGAATGCTTCATATGAAAATAGAAGGAAACGAATTTTTCAATGAGGATACTCAAGAATTTATACAAGTTAAATCTAGAGATATCATCATGGAGCATTCCTTGCTTTCCGTTTCAAAATGGGAAGCTAAATGGAAGAAGCCATTCTTAACTTATGATGATAAAACTCAAGAAGAGTATCTCAGTTACTTTGAATGTATGACCATAACACCTAATGTAGATCCTTTACTGTATAGATGTCTTACCATAAAACAAATAAAAGAGATAAAAGACTATATAGATGATTCTCATACAGCTACTATCATAAACGATGTTTCGAAATTAATGGGTGGGTCTAGAAATCCAAGACGGTCTAGGAAAGTAACTAGCGAGTTAATATATTATTGGATGATAACCGCTAATATTTATAAAGAATGCGAAAAATGGCATCTCAATAGATTGATGACACTGATTCAAGTATGCTGTATAGAAAACAATCCAAATAAGAAAAAGATGTCGAAGCAAGCGATATACAGTCAGAATAGAGAACTTAATGCCTTGCGAAAAGCTAAATACCATACAAAAGGATAGTTTTTTACATTTATTTTTAGTTTTTATTATCTCATTTTCATGAGAGGTATTTGTATCAAACTACTATATATGGGAATGAGGTATGTATGATAGGCATAAAAAGTAGTGGAAATTTCGACAAAACTAAAAGATTTTTGAATGAAGTTTCGGATACTAGAAAACTTATCAATAGAAAGACTGCAATAAAAGCTTTGGCAGAAGAAGGATTAGATCGTTTAAAAGAAGCTACTCCAAAAAGAACCGGTCTAACGGCTAATTCATGGAGTTATGAAATAACCAGTCAAAATGGGAAGACATCCATAACTTTTAACAACTCAAATGTTGTAAAAGGGGTTAATATAGCAATTATTCTTGACTATGGACACGGAACGGGAACTGGTGGATATGTAAAAGGTCTTGAATATATAGACCCTGCTATACGTCCTGTATTCGATAAAATGAGCGCAGATATGTGGAAGGCGGTGGTTGCATCATGAGTAATGTCGAAAATCGTGTTGTTAGAATGACGTTCGATAATGCACAATTCGAACGAAATGTTAAAACGACCATGAATACTTTAACCGATTTCGAAAAGAAATTGAAATTGAATGGCGCTACTGCTGGATTTGAAAATTTAAAAAAAGCTACTGATAAATTAAACATATCAGCAATTGGAGATAAAGCTGCTAAGGAAGCTTCGCGAGTTTCTGGAGCATCATCTGACGCTTCTAGAAGCATACAATCGATAGATAAAGCTGCAAATAGTGTTGATTTCTCTCCTATAGGAAAATCAGCTTATAGTGCTGCTAATAGTGTAAATGATGCAGCTCTTAGTACTGATTTATCACCAATAAGTCAATCTATTGACGAAGCTTCTAGAGGCTTTAATGCTCTTGAGGAAGTCGCTAGAGGTGTTCTCTTTAATATTGGTGGAGAAATTGAACAGTTTGCGATGAAAGGTTTAGACACCTTAAAGCATGGTCTACTTGACCCAATAAAAGAAGGTTTTGGCGAGTACGAAACCCAAATTGGATCAATTCAAACTATTCTGGCTAACACTGGAATGGATTTTGATAGTGACGATGATATCAGAGCTGTAAATGAGGCATTAAATGAATTGAACGAATATGCCGATCAAACCATATATAAGTTTACGGATATGACACAGGCTATTGGTACATTTACAGCTGCAGGATTAGACCTAGACAAAGCGGTTTCAGCGGTTAAGGGTGTATCAAATGTAGCAGCATTTTCAGGAGCTTCTGCTAGTGACGTTCATCGAGTACTTCCTCAGATTGCCCAGGCTCTATCGGCAGGAACAGTATCATTACAAGACTGGAAATCTGTAGAAACAGCAAATATGGCTAGTCGTGGTTTTGTTGAGGCTATTGCTGACATGGCTATACATATGGCATCTGTTAACAAAGCTGGTGCACAGGCTGCTGAAGCTGGTCAGGCTTTGTTAGATAAGCAAGTGACCATTCGGCAAGCTTTAAATAAATCTGATTATGCAGAATGGGAAGATTGGCTCACTTCTGATGTTTTAGCCGAGACTTTATCAGCTTTTACATATGATTTGAGAAGTGCTACTACTGATGAAGAAAAGATAATGCGCGACCATCTTAAAGAACTCGGTTATCAAGAAGATGAGATGGAAGCAGTATTCAAAAGAGCTACAATGGCAACCAGAGCAGCTACTGAGGTTAGAACTTGGACTCAGTTATGGGATACTGTCGGCGAGGCTATTGGTTCTAACTGGGCTGGAATTTGGAGAAATTTAATAGGTGATTTTAAACAGTCTACTGATACGTTTACTTTTTTAAGCAACACAATGTCAAAAGGTGTAGATGGGTTACTTGGTGGAATAGTAAACGCAGCTAAGAATTTTAATAAATCTGGTGCTATAGATTTGATATTTGGTGGTTTTAAAAGATATACTAAAGAAGATTTTGAAAAAGGAATAATTGATGATGAAAGTCTTATCAACGAAAAAGTTGTAGATGAAACAACCGGCGAATTGGTACGAATTCGAGGAGCTCTGGATGCTTTCGTAGAGGCTATATCTAAACCATTAAGCGCTATAAAGGATGCATTCGATACGGTATTTTTCATAGATGATGATCAGCTGAGTATTAAGTTGGTAGAAATAGCTATGAAATTTACCAATTTTATGGAGTCGATGGTAATAAGTGATAATGCTGCAATTGGATTAACTAACGTATTCGAAGGTTTATTTTCTATATTAAAAGTTGGTCTTGTTGTAGTTGGCGATGTTATATCCATATTCTTTGAGTTTGTAGATATTATAAGATCTTTCTTAGACCCAGCTATTGATATAGCTATAGTAGCATTTGGTCAAGTTGGGCGAATAATAATGTGGGTTGTTGACAGATTCATGGAGATTCATGATGCAGTTTTATATTTATTAGAGCCTATCGGCGATATGATAGATTTCGTTCAGAGCTTGATAAGAGAGCTGTTTGGATTTGTAGATATTCCAGGTAAACTGATAGATGTAAATGATGCTTTTCTAAATATATTAACCACTCTATGGGGTATTATTGATATTCCAGGTAAAATACGATTCGTCGGCGATGCTTTACGTGCAGTATTTAGTGTAATCGGAGATCTTACCGGATGGAATTCAGCAGTAGAAGAATCTAATAAATTATTTAGCGAAACTGGAGAACACGTAAGTGCTCTTCATATATGGTTTGAGCGTTTATTAAGCAATCCAGTAACAGCATTCTTCAAAGGAATAGTTGATTCTGTTCTTCAATTACTTTCTCCTCTTAGAGAAGTATATGATAATTTAACCGGAGTTACTACTTTGGGAGAGAATTCCGAAACTGTAGTAGTTCTAGACGACATGAAGAATACTATTACAACTATCTTGGGACCATTGGGTACTCTAGTTCAGTTACTAGTTGGTGGACTTGGCCTTGGTGTGACGACTATATTCAATTTGATATCTGGGTTTGTAGAATTCGGTAAAAAAGTTGGAGAAGCGTTTATAGCATGGGAACCAATTCAGAATGTTATAAATAAGTTGACAGAATTTAAAGATAATGTCATCAATGGATTCATGTCATTCCCTGATCAATTTTCTAAAATATCTGCTGGTACTTCAGGACCATTGGGTTTAATGGTAGCTATGTTTGAGGGAGCTACAACGAGGATTGAAGGAGTAGCTAACTATTTTTCGAATGTTACCGTTGAACAATTTGTCGAAGATGTTAAGAATAAATTCAATGAAATCAAAGATTTCTTTGTTAATTTCGATTTTGTATCAGCAATACAGGAATCATTCGGAAATGTTCAACAATGGATTGTTACTGATTTCTCTAATGGTTTAGATAATGCTGCAAAAACTATAGAAAGTTTCTTCCCATTTTTGCAAAACAGCATATCATCAAGAGTACCATCTTTAACTGGTGTCTTATCTGATGGATTGAAAGGTATAAGAGACTTTTTCGTAGGATTTGCTGAAGCAGTACAGACGGCTAGAGATAATTCTGATAGTTTACCAGAGTTTTTCTCTAACTTATTCGAAACAGCTAAGACTGCCGTCAGCGTCAAATTACAAGAAATTTATGATGCTGTATCGAACTTTGATTTAATTGGAGCAATCAATACCGTAATAAATGGAACTCGTAATGCTATTATAAATGGAGTTGCTTTAATCACTGGAGTTCTGTCAGGCCTTCCCGGAATATTTGGAAATTTCTTTGGCGGAATACATGACTTCTTTGAGGGTTTAAAATCAGAAGCAGAAATCAATGCTAAAGAGATACCTGGACAAATTTCCACAATGGCGAGTGATGTACAAAAAGGTGCTGACAATGCTGTTAAAGGAATGTCCAATGTTTGGAAACCATTCGATATAAAGTCTATACCGGATTTTATTGGTAATTTGATAAAGAAATTTAAAGATTATTGGAGTGGAAAGTTAGATGAGTTTTTTGATTTCATTCATACTATTCCGGATAGATTTTTAGATTTTATTGAGTATATAAAGAAAGTGATAGACACTGGGATATTTGATAGTATTAATGGTGTTATACAGAAAGTATTGATTGACGGTTTAGTTTTAGCATTAATTAATATGTTTAAAGGTTTTGGCAAGCTTAGTAGTGCAGCTGGGACTTATCTTAAAAGCAAAGCTAAACAGAATACCGCTGAAGCATTTAGAAGTATTGCAGAGTCAATAGTTATGATAGCTGGAACAGTAGCTTTATTATCGTTGATACCAGACCCATGGAAGGGAGTATTGGCCTTATCTGGAGCTATGGGCGTTCTTGTTGTAATGCAAGTAATATCCTCATTCTTATCAGAACACTTTTCGAAAGGTGCCGATTTCCTTTTGAAATCAGCTGCTTCTGTGGCAGTGTTTGCCGGAGGTTTACTAATTTTAATGTATGCCGTCGAAAAGTTAACCGCTTTTGATTTCGAAGCGAATAAGAAAGGACTATTGGCGGCAGGCGGCTGTTTGTTGGTTCTTGGTTTAATATCTGCTTTACTTAGTCGAATCGCTGGAAATGGCGGCAAAAACTTTTTATCAGTTGCAGCCGGTGTGGTTGTCATGTCTGCTGGAATATTAGTGCTAATACCAGCGATACAAGGGTTATCTGATGTTGTCAAAGACCTAAGTGGTCAAGATACTGCGAAATTAGCTGGAAGTTTATTAGCTATTGGCGGATTTATGGCTATATTGGGATTTGTATTATCGAAAATAGGAGCAAGCCATCCTATAGCAACAGCAATTGGATTAACTATAATAGCAACAGCTGTAGGAATGATAGCTAATGCAGTAAACAGTATGGTTAAAGATGATATGGGGCCTGTCGCTCTTGCTTCTGGAATATTATTAGGTTTCTTAGCAGCCATCTATAAGATAACTAATGACGTAAAACCATCAAAACTTCTAGCAAGCGCAATAGCTCTTATTGCTTTCGGCGGATCGTTATCAATTATTAGTGCATCGTTAGATACTTTGGCTAAAAATAATTGGGAGTCTTTAGCCGCCGCAGGAGCTGCGCTGGGTGCTTTACTTTTAGCTGTTTATGAAATTACTAAGAATCTAAAAGCTGGAGATTTGGTAAGTACATCTGGGGCATTGCTTGTATTTGGTTTATCTATTGGTGTATTATCACTATCTTTAGGTCAATTATCACAAATGGATCCTGCCGGATTAATAGTGGCAGCTTTAGCGTTGGATTCTTTAGTTGCGGTTTTTGGAGGTTTAGCTAAATTAACTAATGGGATGGACTTGAATGCTACCGCAACTGCACTAGTTATATTTGGTGCATCTGTCGGAGCATTGACAATATCCCTATTCGCATTAACAACTCTTGATATTACTGCTATTTGGAGTTCTGTTGGAGCTATAACTGCTTTAATTGCAGTTTTTGGAGGTTTAGCTACATTAACTAATGGACTAGATCTTACAGCAACAGCAGCTTCGTTGTTGATATTTGGTGGATCAGTTGCAGAATTAGCTTTGTCATTAAGCTTATTATCTACTCTCGACATTGCTGCTGTTTGGAGTTCTGTTGGAGCTATAGCTGCTTTAGTAGCTTTATTTGGAGCACTAGCTACATTCACATTAGGTGCTGATTTAGTAGCGACAGGGGCTGCTTTGATGGAGTTTGGCACTACTATATTGATGATATCTGGATCGATATGGATATTAGTCGACGCATTAAACAACATTCCTTCCGAAGATAGAATGTATGAAATTGGTAGGGCTATTACAGCAGGTCTTGGAAAAGGTATTGTTGATGGATTCCAAGATGTGTTTGATGCTGTAGTTAATCTAGTGAAACATATTGTTGATACTTTCTTAAGTTTGTTTGGCATTCACTCTCCTTCTTTAGTAATGCAAGAGCAGGTTGGTCAGTTTATTCCAGAAGGAATAGCTCAAGGCATACTTGGTAATGAGGGTTCTGTAAGCGGTGCTGTTGGTGGAATATTTGAAGGAATAAAGACGAAAGCTCAAGAGTTCCTGACTAATTTACCAGAATGGTTCCAAACAACAGCTCTTCCATTCCTACAGCAAACTGTTACTAACTTTGTTACTTGGTTCCAAAATGATGGATGGCCTCAAATTAAACAAATGGCTAGTGATGCTTGGAATTGGATAGAAACCGTTGGTTGGCCAGCTCTTAAAGATACTTTGGGCAAATTCTGGAATTGGTTATCTACTGAAGGTTGGCCTGCATTCTGTGATTGGGTTAAAAATACCGCTTGGCCCGCTGTTACAAATTTCTTCGCTGGTGTAGGAAAATGGTTCGAAACCGACGGTTGGCCAATGATTAAACAAGCAGCGAAAGATTTCTGGAATTGGCTTACAACAGAGGGTATTCCTAAGTCTTTTGATTGGATTAAAAATACAGTGTGGCCTGCTATAAAAGACATAGCCAAGAAGTTCTGGGAGTGGCTTACAACTGTTGCTCTTCCAAAATTGGGTGAGTTCCTCAAGAGTCTTCCCGGTAAACTATGGAATTGGGTTAAAACTGATGGTGTTCGCATGGTTGGCGATGCACTAAAGGGTCTTATGGATAAAGCCGCTGAAATCAAAGATCATATTATAGAATGGGCTAAAGGTATTCCCGGACATATAGCCGAAGGTCTCGGGAGAGTAAAAGATAGGATTCTAGAAAAGGGTTCTGAAATAGCAAGTGGTATTGCTGAAGGATTAGTAAAAGGAATCACTGAATTTCCGAGTAAAGTTGCTCAATTTGGATCTAACGTAGTAGAGGCAATTAAAAACTTCTTTGGTATCAACTCGCCATCAAAGCTGATGAGAGACGAAGTTGGTGTTTATTTATCCCAGGGTGTCGCTGAAGGTATTCTTGGGGCTTTACCAGATGCCACTAGTGCTATGACTACTTTAGGTGATAGTGTTATGGCCGCTGCTCAATCATCTATGGGCGATTTGAGTCAGTTTGGTTCAATAGACACTCCTACTATTTCTCCGGTTATAGACATGTCTAGTTATAATAGTGGTATGTCTCAAATTAGAGATTTCGGTAATACCAATAGCATAACTGGAACTTTAGAATTAACTTCTAATCGACTAAACCAAGGGTTACAATCAAACCAAAGAGGTATAACAGCTCTCGGAGATGGTATTGTTGAAGTTGGAGACGGTATAGTTGAGATTGGTAATGATGTTGTCGAACTTGATGGCAGCATGAATGAAATCAGTGGATATTTAGGTAAGACTAATGATTCAATAAAGGTTATGGATAATAACGTAGTTTCTATGTCCAATCAAACTGCTTCAGCTACAGCCAACATGACTGATGCTGTTGTGAGTAACTTACAAACTATTAATGGATCCATTAAAGACATGAATAGTTCTATTAATAGTATAGATCGTAATTTATCTGAATTTTGGAATAAATATGAATGGCTATCTGGATGTGTAGAAGACATTCAGCTATATACGTATAAAACTTACATAGATCTCCAAGAAGGTAAACTTAATATGTATGTTGATTCTGGTGAACTTGTTGGAGCTATTGCATCAGATATGGATCAAGCATTAGGATATCGTCAAGTTGGAACTCAACGAGGAATGTATTAATCAAAATCAGAAGAAATACTGAAAGGAGGGTCGATTGTTATGTATCATTCCATTACATTCGATTCTAAGAATTCATATAGTGATTGGTATTTGGTACCTGAAGGTCGGCCCTCCATTGCTATGCCTCCTCAAAAAACAAATTATGTTGATATTCCAGGGGCTAGCGGAGCTTTGGATTTGTCAGAAACACTTACTAAATACCCAGTATATGAAAATAGAACTGGAAGTTTGAGTTTTGTAGTATTAAATGGTTTGTTTACAAATGCAGCAAAAGCTAATGAATCATGGGCTTCTAGATATTCCGAGATAGCTAATTATGTTCATGGAAGAAGAATACAAATAATTTTGGAAGATGATCCGAATTATTATTATGAAGGTCGGGTGACTCTTGGTGAATGGGAATCTCCTAACGACGCTTCTGGATATTCTAAGCTATCAATGGATTATACTTTAGATCCATATAAATATGCTGTTAATGAGACAATTCATACATATACTCACTCTAGTTCATCGATTGATAATTTACATGTTGGGAATGAAGTTGGTAGAATGCCAGTAGTTCCGACATTTGAAGTTAGTAATATAGGTACTTCTGGAGTTGATGTTACTGTTACTAATCCAGAACTTAAAATATCTACGTTAAAACATAGTATAAATTCCAATGGCACTTATAATTTTTATGATATGATTCTATCTAGAATAAAAGATTCTAATGATTGTGTTATAGCCATACAAGGGCAAGGCACTATAAAAGTTCGTTATAGAAAGGGAGAGCTTTAATGGCTAGAATTACTACTTATCCAGCTATAACATCTGCTCAAGGAACTACTAATCTTGCTGATTCCGACGTTTTCATTTTAGATGGCGATGGAGGATCACGAAAGATTACCGCTAAAGAGCTAGCTACAGCTTCTGCCGATAAACTCATGCAGTATACTTCATCTATTCCTGCTGGTAAATCTGGATTATATCGTGGAGCATCTCTGGGATCAGGAAGCACTTTTGCAGCAGCGTCTACGTCAGCACAGAAGGCTGCTATCGCTAATGGCTCATTCGACGGTTTGTTTATCGGTGATTATTGGACTATTGGAAGTCGAATCTATCGAATTGCCGATTTCAATTACTGGAAAAGAACTGGTGATACTGACTTTAATACCAATCACATCGTTATAGTTCCGGATGCATCTTTTGGAAGCGGGCCAATGAATGACACCAATGATACGACTGGTGCATATGTAGGTAGTAAGATGTATACTGATGAGTCATCGGTATTAAATACTGCTAGGTCGACTGTATCTGATCATTTTGGTGGATATTTAGCAAGTCATAAGATCTACTTACCAAACGCTACTAGTTCAGGGGCTGAGTCGGCCGGAGCTTGGACTGATTCTACTGTGGATTTGATGAATGAACTTATGGTTTATGGACAGTTTATTCGAACTGCTCCGAACGGTACTAGCTATTTGACTATCACAGAGAAATCTCAGTTGGCATTATTTAGATTGAATCTGGCTATGATAAATCTCAGGTACAATTATTGGCTCAGAAATGTCGCGTCGGCTGCGTACTTCGCTGTTGTCGGCCTCCATGGCTTTGCGAGCAATGCCAACGCTTCGAACTCTTATGGGGTTCGTCCAGCTTTCGCAGTGAAGGGCACTGCTTAAATCAAAATGAGAAGAGATTAATATGCCTAGAATAACTCAGTATACAGAAGCTAATTCAACTAACCTCCAAGACTCAGATGTATTCATTACAGATGGTCCAAGCGGAGTTTCTAAGATCTCAGCTGAGTCATTAGCTCAAGCTACATATGACAAACTCCCAACTTATGCTGGAGTAGCACCAGTTGCAAAACGTGGTCTATACCGCGGAGTATCTCTCGGTTCGGGAGACACCTTTGCTGAAGCATCTACCGCCGCACAAAGAGCAGCCATTGCAAATGGTTCATTTGAAGGATTATTCATTGGAGACTATTGGACTATTGGTAGTAAGATTTATCGAATTGCTGATTTCAATTACTGGTTAGGAATCGGCGATGAAGGTAAAGAGTTTAATACCAATCACATAGTTCTTCTTCCAGATGCTACATTTGGAAATGACAAAATGAATGATAGCAATGTTACTACTGGTGGCTATGTCGGTAGTAAAATGTATTCTAACGAAGAGTCTGTACTCAATGTAGCAAGAGCAACCATTTCCGATCAGTTTGGAAATTACCTAGCAACTCACAGAGAGTATCTGTGTAATGCTGTAACTTCTGGAGCTGAGTCAGCTGGTGCTTGGTTCGATTCTACAGCAGAGCTTATGAATGAAGTAATGGTGTACGGGACTCATATTCGAACTGCAAAATATAATGGAACTTATCTAGAAGAGTCGAGTAATAAGCAATTAGCACTGTTTATGTTAAATCCAGCTCTTATAAACCCAGCAAGATATTATACGTGGCTCAGAAACGTTGCGTCGGCTGCGTACTTCGCTTTTGTCAACAACGGTGGCTCTGCGGTCGGGTACTACGCTTCGAGCTCTTTTGGGGTTCGCCCTGCTTTCGCCGTGAAGGGCACGGCGTAGCATCGGGCGCCTTTAGGCGTTTACGGGCCCGAAACGGTATCATGTTAATAATCAAAATGAGAAAGGAATAATATGATTACCATTACATTATCCAATGGATATAAAATTAATGATCTTTCTAAAAATGGAGACAATTTTGTTTCACTATCGCCAATTACCGAGGATGTGTTTTTAAACAATACATCACCAGTCACCATTACTGAGGATGGTTTTAACGAAACTCATGCTCATATGGAACTCGTTCAGATTACAACTATGGGTGATGAATGTTGGTTCGTTCTTCGAGATTTGACCGATGATGAGATTCGTCAGATAGATCTAGAGGCCAAGATAGATTACATCGCCATGATGACTGGAATAGATTTGGAGGATTCTAATGTCTAGATATTATAATAAAGTTGCCAAATACTACTCTACTGGTGCTTGGACTATTAATCAAGTTCGAAATGCTGTAGCAAAAGGATGGATAACTCCTAATGAGTTTTATCAGATAACTGGAATGTATTACGGATAAAATTGTCTGTAAATCTTAGTGATAGAACTCTATCTAAGATAGAAGTTATAACTCAAGCCAATCGTTTATATGATGAATTATTTAAACTAACTCTTAGATCATTTGGTTTATATTCTAAAAACTCACCAATGAGAAAGAAATATAATGAGATGATAAAGTTAGATATTAACTCATCATATTTGGAAAAATTAATATCTACAAAGCAAGAATTAATTGAATCATTAGGTTCTAATCTGGTTCGTTTAGTTAACGCTGCGAATTCTGTTTATCCAAGAAATGCAACAGAAGCAAATCTTAGATTGTTATATCAGAATGAAGCAATATCACTTTGTTCTATGATAGAAAGTGAACTGAATGGTATAGCATTTAGGTTTGATGTAGATGTTAATTATTTTAAAGAAGCCATACAAGCCTTGAGTAAAGAGGAACATTTGTTAAAAGAATGGCGAAAATCTGACAAAGTACGTTTTCAGAGGTATTTTCTATAAAAAGAGCGTTGCGTCGGCTACGAACTTCGCTAATGTCAACAACAATGGCTATGCGAACAAGTACAACGCTTCGAGCTCTTATGGGGTTCGTCCTGATTAACGAGGGTATTGGCCACTATCTTAACATTTTTTTCTGGGGTAGCGGCCAAAGCCCTTGTAAAGGAGAAAGTATCTCCCTTCCTTCGAGGGAAGCAAATAACAAAGCCGATGTAATCTATTATGATAGATATTACTAGAACGGTGAATAAAATGGATTATAGAGCCATAATGACAGATGGAAACCTCTTACTCAAGGGGCTTCAAAAAGCAACGAGAGGTAGCATGTGGAAAGAAAGTAGTCAAAGAGGTCTTCTGCATGCTTTGAAAATGATATTCAATATATCTGATGAATTATATAATAGAACTTACAAGTGTGATAAATTATCTACTTTTACAATACATGAACGTGGTCGTCTTCGAGTAATAGATAGTTATAATGTTAGAGATAGAACTATAAGACATGTGCTATGTGATGATATTTACGACGACTTAATTCGTCCAAAACTGATATATGATAATGGAGCTTCTTTAAAAGGAAGAGGAATATCTCATTCAAGAAAAAGATTCGAAACACATCTTCGAAAGTACTATATGAATCATCATAATAATAAAGGATACATATTATTCAGTGATTTTAGTAAATATTATGATAATATACTGCAAGTAGTAGCTAAAGACCAATTGCTTAGTTTGGTAGATTACGACGAATACATGGATTGGCTTTTAACGACTATATTCAAAACTTTCGAGATAAATGTTGATGGATTAGATTCGGATGCAATAGATAATTTATATAATGGAATTATTAATAAATTGTCATTCAACCCCATAAAAACAGAATCTTGTAAAACTATAAAGAAGTCCATAAGTATAGGAGATCAATTATCTCAGCATATAGGTATATATTATCCACATTCTATAGATGATTATATAAAAATTGTAAAATCTCAAAAATATTATGGTAGATATATGGATGATTTTTATATAATGTCAAATTCTAGAGAAGAACTTTTAGATTTATTAGATTCGATAATATCTATAGGGTTAGATTTAGGATTACATGTAAATCGACAAAAGACTTATATAGTTAGAATGGATTCTGTGTATAAATATTTGCAAATAAAATACCAATTAACCTCTAGCGGAAAGATAATAAAACGTATAAATCCTAAAAGAGTTACTTCTTTACGAATACGTTTAAAGAAATTAAAATCAAAAGTTGATTATGGTATAGTAGACTATAATAATGTTGAAAATATGTTTAAATCATGGATGGGGAGTTATAACAAATTACTATCAAATAAACAAAGATCTAATTTGATAAGTTTGTATGAAAGTTTATATAATTGTCATATAGAAGTATATAAGAATAAGATGTATATCATTAGGGAGGAGATATTGAATGTATAAAGTATATTGTGATGATGTTTTAGTACATGATGCGGCTTCTCCTGCGGATGAAGTTCATCTTATAAATCCTAAACTAAAAATTGGCGATTGTATAGCAGGTAGTTTTGAGTGCACCATACCTCCAATGAATGATGGATATGATTTATTCAATAGAATAACCTCTAATATCGTCATTAAAAAAGAATCAAAAACTATCTGGACTGGGCGTGTTATTCAGGAAAATAAAGATTTTTACAATAGACGCAAGATAACTGCAGAGGGTGCTTTAGCTTTTCTGAATGATAGTAATCAGGGTCTTAACTATTATAAGAATACAAACCTTGTATCGTTTTTACAAAAATTACTAAATGTTCATAATAGTAAAGTTAATCCGGATAGACAATTCACACTAGGAGTAGTTACTGCTACAAATCCTGATGAGAAATTTGTATATGAAACAGAATATGGCAGTACTTGGGAAGAATTAAAGAAAAGGTGCATTGATAAAATTGGAGGCCATATTCGTGTTAGATATGAAGGTAACATCCTAACGCCAATCCTTGATTATTTAGGAGACTTTCCAAACGTTAATACTTCAGCACAAGAAATTAACTTTGGAAAGAATCTATTAGACTTCACTAGAAACTGGGACTTAACAAATCTAGTAACAGTGGTTATACCAAGAGGTAAACAGTTGGATGCTGAAAATGAAAACGGTCAAACTGATTACCTAACGATTTCTGATGTTAATGGTGGAAAAAATTATGTAGTTAATCAACAGGCATATAATACATATGGACGAATTGAAAAAGTTGTTGATTTTTCGGATGCTGAGAACGCTAATCAACTTCTTCAGTTGGGAACTGCATATGTGAATGCTCTACAGTTTGATGGGATGGTAATGGAAGTAAGTGCAATAGATCTTCATTACCTAACTTCTAGTTACATGAGCTTTGAATTACTAGACCAAATAAGATGCATCTCGGCTCCTCATGGATTGGATAAACCATTCCCTATTACCGAAATGGATATTCCATTAGATAATCCTGCCGGAATTACCTATACAATGGGTACTAATCAAGTAGCGACCATGACAGGAAGTGCTGTTAAAAGTGCAGCTTCAATGACTGATACTATTAAAGATATTATACCAGTCGGTCGTATTTTGGATTTGGCAAAAGAAAATGCTACAAAGATACTAAATCAAAGAACTGTCGGTTATGTTAACATAGTTGAACGAGATGAAGAATCTCAAGCATTGGTGATTTCTGATACTAAGAACTGGGAAGAATCCCAAAGATATTGGAAATTTGATATGAATGGCTTGGGTTATACCAGTAATGGCGGAGAGAGATTTGATATAGCAATAACTATGAATGGAGAAATAGTTGCAGATGCTATATCAACAGGTGTTCTGTCTGATGGACGAGGATACAATTTCTGGAATTTGTCTACTGGTGAATTTTCATTAGGTAATACTTCAAAGTTGATAGCTGATAGTGGAGATTCAATATATTTGAATGACATTGTGAATTTGGCACAGGATACAGCTATCAGGAGAACTGGATCAGAAAATTACTTTGATGGTTCTAGCGATTGGTCACAATGGCGCCATAGTGGATCTTGGATATTTGATGGAGAGAATGCTCAATTTCCAGCTAGATCGACAGCCATCAATGATAATGTTCTTAAACCACCTGCCAAATGCTTAAAATATGCTACCGTCAAAGGATATAAGCTATGCCTTTCATTTGAAGCAGTTTCAGATGAAGAATGGGGTGAATTAACTAGTACAAATTGTCTAAAGGTATCGTTTTGTTTAGTTAATTCTTCCGATGCTTTAATGGGAAGTGTTGATCGATTATTCTCTTTGGATGTAAATTGGAAACGAAAATATACTGTTCTAGATATGATTGATTCAACATTCAAAATGGAAAGTGGATTTAGTAATTTTAATGATGCATATCTAGACGTTCGATTCTCAGTCATATCTCAACATCAAGTAACTATACGACATATAAAATTAGAACGAGGTAGTGTTCCAACAGACTGGAATGTTAGCACTACAGATCAAGATACTTATGCATATGCCACAGCTTCCGAAGCAAAAGATGCTGCTTTAAAATATACTGATAACCAAAAAGAGGCTCTAGACAAATCTTTCACACAAGAGAAAGTATTGAGGCGATTAACCAATAACTTTGCCTCACAAGGTATTTTTATGCAGAACGGTGAATTGTATATTAACGGTAGTTATGTGCGAACTGGCACCTTAGATGCAGGTATTATTAAAGCTGGTATTCTAAGAGATGTCAGAGGTCTTAATATGTGGAATATGGTTACTGGATATTTGGAGACGACTGAAGCTCATTTCAATAGGGCCCAAATTACTGGTAGCCTTACATCCGGAGATTATTATAAAATTCATATAGAAAATGGAAAGCTTGAAGGATTAAAGAATGGAAGACGAACTGGATATATAGAAGCTACTTCTCAGACTACTTATATACCAACTGGAGCTCAATGGGATGGTATACAAATACAAACTGAGGGATGTCTTCGAATCAGTTCACCGCATATTGCTGTTAAAGATACAAGTAACGTCGCAGAGACAACAATAGTTGGATACACTGGAACTGCTAGATTGCCTGTGGTAATGACACTACAAGGATCTGGAGATGGTTCTATGTCTTGGACTTATGGCGAATTTATAATAGAATGTATAAACGGTATAGTAACAGCAATAGGTGTTCCCAGCTAAGAGGTGTTGTATTATGACTGATGAAGAAAAGCAAAATGTACTACATTTTTATGCAGAATACAATGAGTATTTAAAGATAGCTAGAGATGAGATGGATCCTTCCGATGTTATAGTAGATGAAAGCGAGGTGCCAAGTGGCAAGCATACCATCGATTAATAACTTAATTATTGATGAAAAACAAACAGTTACTACATCCAATGGTACACTTGTTGACTTAGACGAAGCTGCTCGTCCAAAACGAGACATTGGAATTGACGATATAGATAGAGAAGATCAAGATACTCCTGATAGTTCTCCAAATGGTGGACAACCTGGAGCTTATCCGGATAATACTCCTCCTGTTGAGAAACCTGGCATACCTGATAGAGAAACTGTAATAGTTCGAAGAAAGCACCGAATGATAATTACAGATTTCTCAGATGGATTTATTCAGAGTTGCATTAATGAGGGTGCCGTAGCTATAGTTCAATTTAATGATGGAACCGAAAGACAAGTCGAATGGAGTGAAGTTTTCAATCCTCACACTCCATCTCAGACGATTTCTATGGATGTAGCTCAGATAGCTGCTGCTAACAATCAGCATTTTTGGGATGACACTAATGGTATTCATGTGATGGATAGCACCAAATCAGCATGGCAAGCTGAGTATGCTAAATCTAATCACGGAGAGTTATCTAATCCAACAATATCTAAACCTTGGCATAATATCTTAATGAATAGTTTGGGTATTCTTCTCAGACGTGGTGTTATCGATATGGCCAGTCTTAGTAGAAATGCTATTGCTTTTTATGATGGTGTTGGAAATAACGCAGAGAATGTTATGGCTCTGTTCGGCGTTGATGGTGCTCAAATTGGTAGAACTACCGAAAAGCATTTGATATTAAATGCTGATGGTGTTAGTGTATATAATGCCGATGGTACTTTAGCACCTCTACATGCTTCAAACATTGAGGCCGATCATGCTAAGATTACAGAGTTAGAAGCAGACCATGCGGTAATAGCCGATTTGGAAGCAGACCATGTGTCGGTTAACGATCTTAATGCTGTCACGGCCAGAATTGGTGATATCGAGGCAGATTATATTACAACGGAAAATTTAAATGCTCAAAAAGCAAGAATTGATACAATAGAATCCAGTTATGTCACTACTGATATTTTAAATGCTCAAAAAGCAAGAATTGATGATATCGAAGCAGATTATATTTCGACCGATGAATTAAGTGCCGCCGAGGCTAGAATTCACGATTTAGAAGCAGACCATGTGTCAACTACAGAGTTAGATGCAGCCGTTGGTCGTATCGGAACTATTGAATCCACATATGTTAGAACGACATATTTAGAGGCAAATTATGCAGATATCGACTTGGCAAATGTTGATAATGCATGGATTGAAAATGGCGTAATAAAAGATGGCTCGATAAGTGACGCCATGATAAATTCAGTATCAGCTAATAAATTAACTGCTGGAACAATTGACGCTAGCAAGATTAATGTTTCTAATCTTAATGCCAATAACATAACTGCCGGTACAATAAATGGTCAGAGAATCGGACAAGGTTCATTAAGTCTTGATAAGTTATCAGAGGATGTTTATACTGAAGGAGAAGTAAATGATATTGTTTCTTCTTTGCAGACTCAAATAGACGGTGCTATCGAGACTTGGACAGGAACAGTTGTTCCAACTTTGACAAATAGTCCTGCTAATTTGTGGAAAACAAATGCAGTCAAAGATACCCATGTTGGAGATGTATATTTTGTAGTAAATTCCCAATCTGATCAAAATGGATATAATTATAGGTTTACCAAAAGTGGAAGTAGTTACAGCTGGCAATTGATAAAAGACAGTGATGTTACAAATGCTCTCAGTCGATTAGCTACAGCTGAAGGAAAGATAACCACTTTTGATTCAGATATATCTACATTAAAAACTGATACCGGTACTTTACAAACCAAAACCACCAATTTAGAAACATCTCTTGGAGATAAAGTATCTGTTGTAGATTTTAATGAATTGTCAAGCACTGTTGATGGTAATAGTCGAGCTATTACTCAGCATACAGAGACATTGAGTAATAAAGCTGATTCGTCAACGGTAAGTACCATATCTAATAAAGTAACTAAAATAGAAGAAGATATAGATGGTATTGATACTAAAATAGGTAATTTAACAACTACTGTTGAAAGTAAGGCAGACGGCTCTACTGTAACCACAATTAGTAATGATCTTAATACTATTTCTAATACAGTGTCAGGCCATACTCAACAGATAAGCTCTATAAGTTCTACCCAAACTTCGATGCAATCTAATGCTATCAAATCATCAGTTCAACTTTGGTTTACTAAAGCTAATACAACAGCTCCATCTAAACCTTCATCTCATATAGCAGTAAATGATGCTTCTAAAGCGAATCAATGGAATATAGCAGTTCCAACTTATAATGCTTCTTATCCTAATTATTTCTATTGCTATGAGTATCAATATTTGAATGGTGGATATGGATGGTCTGATGTCGTGCTCGACAAGGCCATGACCGATGCTCAAAAAGATGCAAAAGGTGCTATAGCTTATAGTATTCAGTTATGGGCAGTAGGAAGTACACAAAATGGTCCAGACGGCCCAAATTCTTATGGATATAATAATGGTATAGATATTGTTCTAGACTCTTCAAATGCATCTATTGTGGATAATTCTTCAGATCCATATAAGATTACAGGAGTTTGGACTAAGGAAAAACCAGCATATACAAAAGGCAAACCTTACTATTTCTATTGCTGGGAATACCATCACGTTGATGGAAGTGTTACTTGGTCTGATATTATTTATGATAAAGCTACAACTGAAGCTCAACAAAATGGCCAAGACGCATTAGCTCAATTAACTACAAAAGTCAATACATCTGCATTCAATAGAGTTGTAGATACCGTATCAGAACATACAAGGGAAATCGGATCTCTAACTACCATAATTGAGAATAAAGCTGATGGTTCTACAGTTCAGACTATGAGTAGTAAGCTTAACACAGTTTCTGATACCGTAGATGGTCATGTTCAACAAATCAGCTCTATAAGTTCTACCCAAACTTCAATGCAATCTAATGCCATCAAATCATCAGTTCAACTTTGGTTTACTAAAGCTAATACAACAGCTCCATCTAAACCTTCATCTCATATAGCAGTAAACGACGCTTCTAAAGCGAATCAGTGGAACATAGCAGTTCCTACTTATAATGCTTCTTATCCTAATTATTTCTACTGCTATGAGTATCAATATTTGAATGGCGAATATGGATGGTCTGGTGTAACACGAGATATTGCAACAGGAGAAACTCAGGCTACTTCCAGAGCGGCTGTATCGGATTTAGCAGAATATATAGTAAGCACAGATGCCATACTTGAGACTTTACAAGATCAAGTTGATGGTCAAATAGAATCGTGGTTCCAATCTGTAGACCCAACGTTAACCAACGAACCAGCTTCATCTTGGACGACAAATGATCTTAAACAAGCTCATGAGGGTGACTTATATTACAACATTGAAACCGGACATTCTTGGCGATGGCTTAATCGATCAGGTACTTACTTATGGCAACAAATTCCTGATTCGGATGCTGCCGCTGCATTGGCTGCTGCTCAAAATGCTCAAGATACAGCTGACGGAAAACGTAGGATATTTATAGTTCAGCCCACCCCTCCATATGATAGAGGAGACTTATGGGTTAATGGGTCAGTTGTTAAATATTCTACAACAGATAGAACTTCTGGAAGTTTTGTTTCTGGTGATTGGGTTACAACTGCAACTGATGATACAGCTGCCAACCAAGCACAGAATACAGCTAATAAAAACGTTAAAGAATCTATTCAACTTTGGTTTACTAAAGCTAATACGACAGCTCCATCTAAACCTTCGGCTCAAGTAACGACAAATGACGCTTCTAAAGCGAATCAGTGGAATATAGCAGTCCCTACTTACAATGCGTCTTATCCTAATTATTTCTATTGCATGCAATATAAGTTGGCTGATGGCACGTTCAATTGGTCTGATGTCATATACGATCGAGCTACTACTGAAAATCAGAAAAATAGTAGAGATGCTTTAACTGGACTATCAAATAAAGTTAATATATCCGAATTTAACAATATATCTGACACAGTAGCAGGACATACTCAGTCTATAGGAAGAATCGAGACAACTGTTTCGAACAAAGCAGATAGTTCTACGGTATCAACTCTTAATCAAAGTCTTAATAATCTGTCCGATACTGTCGAAGGTCATACTAGCAGTCTGAGTCAGATAAATTCTACTCAAACATCAATGCAATCTAATGCTATCAAATCATCAGTTCAACTTTGGTTTACTAAAGCTAATACAACAGCTCCGTCTAAACCATCAGCTCACATAGCAGTGAATGACGCTTCTAAAGCAAATCAATGGAACATAGCAGTTCCTACTTATAATGCTTCTTATCCTAATTATTTCTATTGCTATGAGTATAAGTATCTAAATAATACTTATGGATGGTCTGATGTCGTGCTTGATAAAGCAATGACTGATGCCCAAAAAGATGCAAAAGGTGCTATAGCTTATAGTGTTCAGTTATGGGCAGTAAGTGGTTCAGAGAGCGGACCGGATGATCCTGATGCTTACGGTTCTGATAATCTATTAGACTCATCAAATCAAAATATAGTAGATAATTCCTCTGATCCATATGGAGTAGCAGTGGTTTGGTCTACCGAGATACCATTATATTCTCCGTCAAAACCTTACTATTTCTATTGCTGGGAATACCATCATGTCGATGGAAGTGTTACTTGGTCTGATATTATTTATGATAAAGCTACAACTGAAGCTCAAAGATCTGCTAAAGAAGCTAATTTGACTATATCAGTTCTTGAGAATAATTATGCTGAATTTAAGCAAACTATCAATGAGTTTGAAAGTACAATAGGTAGCACATACACTACCAAAGTAGAATTAATAGATTCTATAGATAATATTCAAATAGGTGGACGAAATTTAGCTCTTAATAGCGGAGAAGAATGGTCGAATCTTACAACGAACAAAGCTTATAGAGAGTGCAGAATAAGTAGTGGATATTTAAGCAGAAATACTTATTACACTGTTTCGTTTGATGCTAGATGTACAAACAATACTGATAAGTTCTATATTGGATTTTCCAATAATGCATCTACTAAGAGTATACTAGCAAATGATATAACAGTTAGTTCTGATTACGAAAGATATTCATTTACTAATAAGTCGCCAAATGTAGATGTTAATGGTATTGTGATTTCTAATGCCAAAGCTTATGGTAGAGGAAACGAAGATAATACCAACGGTACTTTATATATCAAAAATATTAAATTCGAAATAGGTAATAAAGCTACAGACTGGACTCCTGCTCCAGAAGATATTTCTGGTAATCTTGCTACTTTAGAGACTAGAGTATCAAATGCCGAAACATCAATAACTCAAAATACAACTGCTATTGCTTTAAGAGCAAAGTCCTCTGATGTGTACACTAAGAGTAATGTTGATGGAATGATTTCCAAAGAAGTTAATGATAGAAATTCTGCTATTGAGCAAAGCGCGAATAACATTGCTTTGAGTGTTTCTCAAACATATACAACTAAAACAGATTTTACAAATCTTCAAATAGGTGGAAGAAACTTAATAGTAGCGAAACCTTATGCGAGTACATCTACCGAAGAAATCTCAGGAAGCATATCATCCTCTAGTTCTTCATCATATGTTGATGTTGCTACAGTAAGAATAACACGAATAAAAGGTATAAGTGTATATACTTTATCGTTTGAAGCATATGCATCAGCTGAGACAGATATTCGTTGTTATTGGTATAGTCCTAACACAACAACCAGAAGTGAAAATAGTGATGGATATACTAGTACAAGTGCTGATGGAACTAGCATATTAACTATTAAAACAGAATGGCGCAGATTTTGGATTACCTGGACTCAAAGTGACGATGCTAACACACAAAAGTCATTGATAATTGGAAGGTTGTATAAGCCAGATAGTGGTTCTATAACTCTTCACGTGCGAGCGGCCAAAATGGAAGCTGGTAATAGGGCTACGTCATGGACTCCTGCTCCAGAAGATGTTACTACATATACAGATTCCCAAATATCTGAAGCAAAAGCAGCCATAAAGATTACAACTGATGGAATAAGTACTGAAGTCGGTAAGATCACATCGATCAGACAGTTAACATCTACTGCTTCGGGTTGGACATTAGCAAATATTAAAAGTTATTCGGCATACGGCACTGAAACTTCATTTAGTGTATCAAATACTACAGATGTTAAAGTAAATGATATTGTCTATATCAAAGGTACTGATACTACTAGAAATTGTAATGTTTACATAAAAGGAAAAGTCACTGCTGTAAATAGCACGACTAGTGTTAAGATATCTGCTTTAGGATATGATGATGCAATTCCTGTAAACACCATCATATCTACAATTAATCAATCAGCAGAAAGTGTAAAGATTGCTGCGTCTAAAGTAGAGATAGATGGTCAAGCGATATTTTCCAATTCAGCATTCAAGAGTGCTGCTGATAATGCATATGATGCTAAAGGATCTGCTAGTAATGCTTTAAGTAGTGCTAATAGCTCTACTGACAGCAAGTTGCAAAGCTATTCAACTACATCACAAATGAATAGCGCTATAAATACTGCGAAGTCTAGTGCTAATTCATATACTGACAATAAGTTAACAGGTTACTCTACTACTAGTCAAATGAATACGGCTATTAATAATAGTGTATCTGGTAAAGCGGATAAAACAGATGCTGTTCTAGAAGAGCAATATATTTATATTCAAGCTACCTCTGGAACAAATTCAATGTCTAAGAATACTACTTGGGTTACTTCTACTGGTGAATCGGTTTCCTCTGATACCTCTGGTCTAACTCCTGTATGGACTACTAAACGTCCAACATACAGGTCGAAGTATCCAGTTATATTTATAGCTAAACAAAAGAAGACCGTGTCTGGAGCAGTAACATGTTCGACTCCTACAAAAGACGATACGTTAACTATTATTGATGGCGGTCACATAACTACAGGAACTATTGACGCTAGTAAAGTAACTGTAACAAATCTTGATGCTAGCAAGATAACGACTGGTTCCATTGCTATAGGAACTGTTAATGGTTTACAAGCTTCGTTGGATGCCAAAAGCAATAAACAACTAGCTGACACAAGAAATGAAAATAAACCTCCATCTTGGTACTTTACTAATTATCCTAAGCAGACTGTTCAGGAATTCAAAAGGTCAGATGTTTTAGGAATAACTACAACGTTTAGTTATTGTGTATTAGAGACTGTTGTTCCATGGATTGAAAATTCTGGTGGATATCCGGTTCAATACGTTACTGCCTTAGGAAATAGATATTATCGAGTAGGTATAAGTAATGATGAATGGGGTGCATGGACTCAAGAAGAAACTTCTTCCGGGGCTCAATCCAAAGCTACTTCAGCAGCATCGACAGCCGAGTCTAATGCTAATTCTGCTACAGATAGCAAATTAACTAAATATTCTACCACTACTCAAATGAATACAGCGATAAATAATGCTGTTAGTCCAGTTAGTCAAATAGCTAATACGGCAAATAATCGTCATAATTCATTTAGAGGTATATGTAGTACTGGATCTGGAACAGATGCTAAGGTGGCAACTTCAACAGGTTTTGCTTTGGCTTCTGGCGTATCAATAACTGTTTACAACACATCGGCTCAAACGTATGCTGGTAAGTTAACATTGAATGTCAATAATACTGGCGCTAAAGATATTTATGTCGCTGGGGTTGTGACTTCTGAAAGTAATAGACTACTGTGGGCAGCTAACTCTAGTATAACATATGTATATGACGGAACTAGATTCAGAGTTGAGGATAATCCTGGTTCACTATATGGATCGACTTGCTCGGTTGGTGAATCGACAGCTTCTAAAACTACAACAGTTTACGAATGTGTTATATATAAAGGTGTATCAATAACTGTCCCAATGACCTATTCGAATACATCTTCTATTGCTACATTGAATGTTTCTAGTTTAGGTGCAACTTATATTTATTACGGAACTACTTCCAATGTTCCAACTAAATCGAATGGATTAGCTTGGCCTGCAAAAGCGGCTGTTATATTTACATATGACGGACAATATTGGAGAACTGGTAACCAGACTTTCATAGATGGTGGAAATATTCTTACTGGTACGATTAGTGCTGATAGAATAGCGGCTAGTCAATTGACTATTGGATATTCTCAGTTAACAGGTGCTCCATCGATACCAACCAAAGTATCTCAATTGTCTAACGATAGTAGTTATGCAACAACAACTCAAACTAATGATGCTGCAAAGTCTGCTTCAGATTATATTACAAAAGTTGATAATAATGGAATACGAGTTCATGCTGTAAATAACAACACATCTAACTATAGTCTTATAAACGCAAGTGGATTAGAGGTTTATAAGGGTGGAAATTCAGTAGCTAAATTTGGAGATACTACTAGAATCGGATATACATCTACGGAGCATATTAATATTACAAATAAGAAATTTGCATTAGCCAACTCTAATAATTATGAGTATGTAAGCTTTGTTGATAAACGAGATTCTACTGGTAGATGTACTGTTACAGTTGATGTTTATACTTATATTCCTATTAGTTCATATTACCTTGAATATTATTTAGTTAATTATTCTGAATTCGTTTCTATGTCTTCAATAAAGGTGAATGGATCAACCATTACTAACTATACTATTGAAAATAGCAGTAATAATGTTAAAATAACATTTGGAAGTTCTATAAATAAAGACTCATTGATAAGTTTTACGTTTATTACAACTTCAGAAAGAGCAGCTAGACAATATACCATTGGTTCTAGATCTTCAACTTCAGATTTATTATCTAGTATTGCTCTAGGAATAAATGTTAGATCTAGTGGTTTTACATCATTAGCTAGTGGATACGGAACTAAAGCCACTGCATCATATGCATCATCTTTTGGATATAATACTATATCGTCTAAACCAGCATCGCATTCGGAAGGATGGCAAGCAGAAGCGAATGGTCATTCTTCACATGCAGAAGGTTTTACGACTAAAGCAACTTCCTTTGCATCCCATTCGGAAGGTTATTATACAAATGCTGATGGCGGAAGTTCACATTCCGAAGGCCATCTAACTAATGCACACGGGTTAGCATCTCACGCAGAAGGTTATGATACGAATGCTGATGGTGACATTTCGCATGCCGAAGGTCGGTTAACTAATGCAAGCGGAGAAGATTCGCATGCGGAAGGTTATGGTACGAATGCTAATGGTATATATTCGCATGCCGAAGGTCTTCAAACTACTGCAGAAGGAAGGGCTTCGCACGCAGAAGGTTATCTAACCACAGCCTCAAGTAGTTATTCATCAGCTTCAGGATATTATACAATGGCCGATCAGCAATACATGTTTGCATGTGGATTATGTAATAGAACCGGGATTACTAATGCTCTATTCGTGGTCGGAAATGGAACAACTGGAACTAGACGAAATGCTTTTATAGTTCTGGGTGGCTCAGGATCTACAGCATATGCTTATCTTAATGGAACTTCGTCATCTAACGGAACTGCCGTTACTTCTGATGAACGAATTAAGACTCTAATCAAAAATCTTACTCCTTCTGAATCAAAAGAATTCTTACAATCTATAACCCCTAGAATGTATTATAAAGAGGAGTCTAATCCAGAAGGAGAACTTGGATTTTATGCTCAAGAAGTAGAGAATACCATTTACGGTAAACAACTTGTAACAAAAGATAGCTCTGGAGTTTATGATATTCCAGATTTCAGAATCATGAGTTACGAGGGCTTTATTGCTCCTATAGTGTCTTCACTTCAAGGAGTATTTGAAGAAATTGATGAACTTAAAGAACATGATAAACGTTTAGAAAATGAGATAGACGAACTTAAGAAAGAAAATGAAGAACTACGTGATCAAAATAAGAAGTTAGAAGAGCGTTTAGCTCGTCTTGAACAGTTGCTATTAAATGATTAATGGAAGGACGTATTTATGGCTTTAGAACGAAGTGTTTTGATGGGTGATGGAGTTGTAAGACGATATCACATTATATCTAGTATTCAACATATTTTAAACTCTTCCACTATAGTTGAAGTCGTTTCGTATACATATCAAGATGACCCAGAACAAACAGGTTGTCATACGACAATGACGCACGACTTTGATGATACTCTTACGTTTAGTTCGGCTTATGACTGGATTTCAACTCAACCAGAGTTTGAAGAGTATACTTCTACTCAAGACGAAGAATTAGTTCAAATGAATGCTAGAATAAATGAGTTGTCTGATGAATTGGCTCAAAGTCAGGAAAACATAAACAATCTTAATGAGGCTATTTCTCAGTCGTCAGAAAAGCTTACAAACGTTTTGGTAGTTCTTACTGATGATCAAGCAATAAACTTTGCTGGATATTTTCCTCAATGGGAATCAAATAAATCGTATAACATAAACGAGCGTGTAACTTATAATGGTTTGCTATATCGTTGCGTTCAAGCACACACTTCACAAGACACTTGGACCCCAGATGCAGTTCCTGCTTTATGGACTAGAATTGCATTCCCTGATACAATTGATGAATGGCGTCAGCCAACGGGAGCACATGATGCATACCAAACTGGGGATAAAGTAACTTATAATGGACAAACTTGGGTGTCTACTGTTGATAACAACGTATGGGAGCCAGGAGTGTATGGCTGGGAAGTTTCTGAATAATTAAAATGAAAAGGAATAATCATGGCTGTTGATAATAATTTGCCGTTTGAAGTTGGTTTTGAAAAAGCCAAAGCCGAGATACTAGCAGCTGTTAGTCAAATTGGTCAACGCTATCGAATGCCTACTTCTATTTTAAATATTATATTATCGAATTTAGCTCTGGAAGCGAAAATAAATACGTATGAAACTATTCTTGGTGCGTATGATATTTCTACTCCAGAAGAACTTAAAAAAGTATTGGACCCAGATGACAATACGCCAACTGTGGTAGATTAGCCGTTGGTGACTCTTTGAGTCTTTCATAGTAAAGGAGTAGCTATGCTAAATCGCTCACCGCCCGTTTCTCGTAAACAGCGCTTTGTCAATGAACTTGAAAGACTAGCAGAAGACGATCAACATGGATATTCTCAAAAACCTCCAAGTGGTCGATGGGGTCCAGACTTTGATTGTTCTTCTCTAGTCTATCAAGCTGCTGAAAATGCTGGATATTCTGTCGGAACCGGAAGTGACAAAGTTAGGTTTACTGGTACAATGCTTAAGGATTTCGAAAAAGCTGGTTTTCAAATACTTCCATTTGCTAATGTTGGAATAAGCGATTTGGAAATTGGCGACATCCTATTGAATTTAGCTTTACATGCTGAAGTTTATGTAGGAGAGGGTCAGACTATCGCCGCTACAGGAAGCGAAACTGGCACTTATTCTGGTAAAGCAGGAGATCAAACCGGTCATGAGATAGAAAAACATCCTGTTACGACTTTTACTAAAAAGTGGGACTATGTTCTCAGACCTCCAGAAGACCAAGGTGAGGAAATAAAAGAAGGTGGTGATGAAATGCCTATGCCATATGGAAATAACCAAGGCGGTTTTGGTGCCGCTAATACAGGGTATAACCCTATGGGTATGAATTACGGGGGACAGTATCCTGCTCAAGGTTATAGGAATTATCCTCAACAAGGCGGAAATTATCCTCAACAGGGAGGAAACTATCCTCAGCAAGGCGGAAACCTAGGACAAATGAACGGATATTCTGGTGCTGGAAACCAATATCCTAGTGGTCCTCAAGGTTCTGGTAATCAGTTAATTTTTGTAAAGGGTATCGAGGGGGCTAATAATCGACAGGTTTCTCCTGGTTCAACCGAAGCTTTCTTCGACGAAGATGACCCGATTATGTATATTAAATCGGTAGATAATAATGGATATCCTAATATGCGAGTTTTTCATTTCGAGGAATGCTCTGAAGAAATGCCCCAGCATTTATCTCCTTTAATGCAGCACACTCCTATGGGTAATTCTCAATCACAAAGTGGGAATTATATAACTCGCGACGAGCTTATGGAGATACTGAAGGAGACTTTCGGAAATGAACCCTCTTCGCAGAATGGGCAACCCACTCAATCAAGGAATCAACAGCAACCAGCCTCAAATCCCAATGGGGGCAGGAACTCCAACAGGTCAAACTAATCAACCAAATAACCAAATGAGTCCAATGCAACGTATGATATTTACTACGTTGTATAATAGAAATCCAAAGATACCAAATAGTAATCTTACATTTCGAGATCTGATGAATTCTGTCCAAGGCCAAACCCCCGAACAAGCTTTTCAGAATTACGGATTAGATTATAACAATTGTCAGAATATAGGCGTTAATCAAATTAAAAGTATGCTAGGACTTTAACATTTAAATTGATATTTTTCTGATACACAATGCAATTCTAATTCCTACAAAACGAAAGGAACTATCATGGGAGATAACGCTATGGGTGGAATGCAAATGCGTCCTGCAGATTTTGCTGCTATGCTTAATGGAAACGGTTTTGGTGATGGATTCGGTGGCTGTGGTTTCTGGGTTGTTATTCTTTTCATCGCTATGATGTTTGGATGGAACGGTAATGGCTTTGGTGGCTGGGGTAATAATGGCTTCCAAAACGCCATTGGATACGAGAACCTTGCGACTTCTAATGAGGTTCAGCGTGGTTTTGATAATCAGAACTCTATGGCTAATGAGCGTGAGATTCTTGCTTCGATCAATGCTAACTCTCTCCAGGGTATGCAGAACGCTAACCAGAATGCTCAGTATATCACTGGCATGGTAAATGATAAATATGGAGAACTTAGCCGAGATGTTGCAAATCTGGCCATGATGGGTCAGCAGGCTATTGCTAACCAGAATGATTGTTGCTGTTCCACCAAGATGATGATCGCAGATAATGCTGCTGGAATCAATGCTGGATTGGCCCAGAACCGTTATGATGCAGCTCTCAACACTGCCAATTTAAGCGCTGGTATATCTCAAAATCGTTACGAAGCAGCTATGAATACTTCTGCTATTATTCAGGCGGTTAAGGATGAGGGTGCTGCAAATCGTATGCTGGTTCAGCAAGAGGCTGCTACAACTCGTCAACAGAACATGCAGGATAAGATGGACGCAATGCAGCAAAAGATCAATGATCTGAATATGCAGGTCAATCTTGCTGGCGTAGCTCGTGTTCCTATGACCGCTACTTATAACGCCGGCCCTTATCCGTTCTGCGGTTGCAATAGCGGCGGATGCTGTGGTATGTAATCAAAATCAGAAGTATTTTGGCCTAGTTAAAGTGCTTAAATTCCCATCCGTGTGAGCTAGGCTAAACTTTTTACACTCCTTTTAATGAGGTTAGGCTTCGTTGAAAGGAGTAACAATGGGGTATGATATTACTATGGAGGAGACCTATACACGCGGTCCTGGTTATGGGATTAAGACGAATACCAGAGTGTCAGAATCAAGAGACACTCTTGAAGAAGTCATTGTTTATTTGAAGGAATCTTCTGAAAAGATTCAAAAGGAACACATACTTCTCAAAGAGTGGACTGAAGATGATGGGCCTATGGTAATTCATAAAATACTGTTTACCAGACATCGTGGTATGGGACGCCTTTTACGAAAGTATATCATACATAGGCATAGAACGCCCAAGTATGATGACAGCTTGATCTAAAAGATTGGTGCTGTGGATATTTGTTCACGGCACTTTTCTTTTTCTAAAACAAAATCCAAAAATTCCCCGGGTGAAAAATTCGTAAATGAAATCAACTGAAGGGAGGTATTTAATGGTAAGTGTTAAAGGTACTCGAATATCCATGACTAGAGGCGATACTTGCCGAATAAAACTAGATTTGAGTGACGATTTATCAGAAGAGTATATTCCTTCAGACGAAGATGTTATACGATTTGCAGTTAAAAAGAATTATACAGATAGTGAGCCATTGATATTTAAAGTGATACCAAACGATACTTTAGTATTAACTATAGATCCTTCTGACACAAAGGAACTCGCTTTTGGTAACTATGTGTATGATATCCAAATAACTTTCGCAAACGGAGATGTTGATACTTTCATAACAAAAGCGTCACTCAAAATAGAAGAGGAGGTAGACTAATGAATTCTTCTTCTGTTTTGATAAATCATTCTATTTCTGGTAAGGTATCTAAAAACGATAATTTTGTTATTAAATCTTCATTGGCTCCCGGTATAACAACAAAACAGTATGAAGATGGATATTCATTTCAAGCTTCTTTAACCGATGATATACTTATAAGAACCAAAGGCCGAGTGCTAAAAGATGATATTCTCATAAAGAAAGTCGGATATGAAGAAGTATCAAATAGCGCTGGTGGAAATACTGTTTACATAGGGCAAGGGAGTTAGCTATGGCCGACAAAAGCTTCAATAAAGTAGTGGTCAATGGTAATGTTTTAATAGATTTAACATTGGACACTGTGACTGATGAATCTCTTTTAGCTGGATATACTGCTCATGATTCTTCTGGCAAAATTATATCTGGAACTATGCCAAATAGAGGTTCTGCTGGATCAAACATACAAAATGTATCGGATATTTATACCATACCAGAAGGATATCATGATGGAACCGGAAAAGTATCAATTTTAGCAAGTGAGCAAGCTAAAATGATATCTCGAAATATTAGGGAAGGAATTACTCTTTTGGGTATTTCTGGGAGTATGACAGGCCTTGAAGATGTTCGAGATCAAACAGTTGTTGTGACTCCTAATTTCACATCCCAAGAAATTGTCCCTGACAAAAGTAATGGATATAACTATCTTTCAAAAGTTACTGTTAATTCCATACCTATTAGCGAGTCACCCAATGATGCTGGTGGAACAACGATTGTAATAGGGTAAAGTTATAGGTGATTAAAATGCCTAATTACAATAAAGTACAGCTTTCAGATGGTACGGTACTAATAGATTTGACGAATGATACAGTAACACCAAATAATATTTTGTATGGTGTATCGGCACATGATGCTTCTGGATCAATTATACAAGGCACGTTGTTCCAAGATAAAACTCAAACAGAGTTTCTTTTTTATGATATTTTAGATAGTAATGAAACAGCTGTTACTGACAATAATCTTGCTGCTTTATCCGTAGCATATCAGTTTTCGAATGATAAATATTTCAAAACTATAATAAAAGAAAAATTGGATATGATAGTAGTTTTGGAAGATAAAATCAGAGTTTTAGAGGAACGGCTTAATTGGCTAGACAACAATGCTATAGTAGATAGCTTTGGCGGAGCTGTTTTCGACAGTAATAATGCAATCATAAACATCTAAGACTAGGAGGTATACAATGATTATTCTCTCTAATTCGATAGCCCAAACCATCAATCCGGGTCAGTCAGCTACCTTCGATACCATTATCATGAAGAAAGGTTGCTCGGAATGCTTCCGTCCGGGAAGTGGAGCAGTATTTCTTCGCAAGTATCCTGCAACATATGATATTGATTTTAGTGGTAATATCGGTACTGCGGCTGCTGGAACTGCCCAGCTTGCTATTGCAGCAGGTAGTGCACCAATGCTAAATACCACTATGATATCTGAAACTGCTGCCGCAGGGGACTTAAATAGTGTATCGAAACGTACTGCTATTGATACTTGTGGTTGTGGTGCAGAATCGTGCACTATTGTAAATACAGGAACGGAGCCGGTAACTCTAGGAGCTAATCCGACTTTTTATATTAGAAGGATAGCCTAGGAGGACTTAATGAGTTCACATACGATAGAATTAATTGTCACAATAGTTTGTTCAGTTATGGCTTCAAGCGGTTTTTGGGCAATTGTTCAACATTTCATAAATAAAAATGATAGTTCTAGCAAACTTCTGTTGGGGTTGGCACATGACCGTATTATGTGGCTTGGTAAATCATATTTGAAGCGTGGGTATATAACTGTCGAAGAATATGAAAACATAGTTACGTACTTGTACGAGCCATATCTAGAGCGCGGTGGCAATGGAAGTGCTAAAATGATAATGGATCAAGTCTTGAAGTTGGAAATACGTTCCACTGAAATGCAATAGTTTAAGTTAGAAAGGAGTAGATTTTAATGGAACTTAAACAACCTAGATACAATTCTATGGTTAAAGGACATTGGTATGGAGATATGATCGGAGACGTAGATGCTTCTGGATCATCAGAACATTATACTGGTGTGCTTGGATATCCTATAACAAATCTGACCATAGAAGGTGTATTTAGTTACAGAGTCTATACTAAAGATTCTAAAAAATGGGGACCATGGATTGAGTACGGTCATTATGACAAAACTAATCCCTCTGGCGATGGGTCTGAAATTTTAGCCATAGAAATCAACGACAAAACAGTCGAATATTCTTATCATATAATCGGAGGCGGATGGTTTGATCCACCAAATGATGGTTCATTTTATATTCATCCGTATCTTCCAATTGATGCATTAAAAATTATTAGAAAGTGATGATTGATAATTATGATTAAACGTAACTGTGTTAATTTAGGTGTTAGATCAGCCGGTCACGGCGAAGGCGAATATATTTGCAAGATTAAAATACTAAATCCGAATCACGATTGTACATTATGCTTATCCTATAAAGATAAATACGAAAATGATCAAAGTAAAGAAATCATTAAACGAATGAAGGAAATACCTATGAAACCATAGAAAGGAGTTGATGTTTTATGGCTGAATTAGTTTTAGACATTTCGAAATATGACTCTGGTATAGATCTTGAGGAATGGAAACGTCGCCGAGGTCTTTGGGGAGTCATAATCAAGTTTGGTGGCAACGAGCGAGCTGTAGGCGGTCGATATCGGGATTATTTATCAGACGAGCATTATAATAAAGCCAAAAAAGCCGGTCTTCATATTGGCGCGTATTATTATACTGATACTACTGATATAGCTACAGCTCAAGGAGATGCTTATCATTTTGCATCGATTCTTGATGAATTTGATTTTGATTTACCTTGTTATATCGACGTTGAGGATCCCAATCAGTTTAATCTTCCTAAGAGAACTCTTACAGATCTAATTAAGGTATTTTGTGATACATTAATTAGTCGTGGATATTATGCTGGACTTTACACTGGTGGAAGTGCCTGGCTCAACAATATGTATTCGTCTGAGTTGAATAAATATGCTAATTGGATTGCTTGGTGGGGGCCTGATTGGCCTCAAAAAGCAGGGGATATTGGCATGTGGCAACAGGGTGGGATGAATATTGACGGTAATATCGTCTTTGATGATGTTCCTGGATATCATGATCTGGACTGGTGCTGTGTAGACTATCCTTCTCGAATAAAGAGTGGGTCTAAGGAACAGGATTCTGTTGTAATTCCAGAACAGCATAGCGGAAATCCATTAAACGATTGTGGTTTTGGATACAAAGCTCATTGTCAAAATGTCGGATGGCTTCCAGCAGTTCGTGATGGTCAAATTGCAGGAACTACTGGATATTCTGCTCGTTTGGAAGCACTTAAGTTTAGGCCAACCAAAGAAATGGGTAAACTAAACGTAAGTCTTCATATGCAAGGTATTGGATGGAAAGATTATATTGAAATTCAGCAAGGTGATAATCCTGAGTTCGATCCAATATGTGGAACTGTTGGAGAAGAGCGTAGGATAGAAGCCTTTAAGCTTGAACTAGATGGTAATACCACAGGTAAGAAGCTTAGATATTGTGCTCATATCCAAAGTATTGGATGGACTGATCCAGTTTGGGAAGGCACTGTTTGCGGAACAACTGGCGAAAAGAAGCGAATCGAGGCTGTTCGAATTTGGCTGGATGATCCGAATAATCCAATTGATATTCATAATCATTCCGATGAGGTTCCAGCTCCAGTTATCGAGCCATCATATGGACAAGCTCATAATGTAATTGACGCAGCATATGGCGAGCTTGGATATTATGCTCCTGATGATCCAGAACGAGGTTCTAAATATGGTCGTTGGCTGGCTGATTTGACTGGCGAAGATTGGTTGGCAGGTCCTTCAAATGAAATATTTTGGTGTTGTATGTTTGCTTCTTGGTGTCTTGATCAGGGTGGCGTGCAGATGGATGGGTTTCCTACACAAAACACTGATCTCGCTTTGAATGGTGGAGCTAAGAAGTATGCCATTCCTATTGAAAACGTTGACTATGGTGACGTTGTTATATTTAACTGGGATTGGAATAACACCACTGATCATATCGGATTTGCTACGGGTCCTTATGATGGCTACGGTTTCCCAACTATTGAAGGAAATGTCGGAAATGCTGTAAAAGAGAAATATCGCCAACTTGGAAATGTGGCATATGTTCTTCGCCCTCCATATAAAGATGGAGGTTCTGGTTCTCATGATCCATCTGTTCCAGCTGAACCAAAGAATAATCGTGATGGTGGAAAACTTGAGGTAGATGGTATTGGCGGATGGAATACTATAATTGACTGGCAGAATCAGCTTCATGTTATTGAGGATGGACGAATCTCTGGTCAAGATAAGGATAATTATGAATATTTTAGGGGCATTGTTACTGTTGATTTTGATGGTAGTGACTCGAAAACAGTAATGACAATTCAATCTATTGTTGGGGCTAACGTGGATGGCATCTGGGGTAAAGATACGTCTACTAAGATTCAGCAATGGCTTGTTGATAAGGGCTACCCATGTACTGTTGATGGATATTTTGGAACCAATTCAGTTATGTCTCTCCAACAGTCTCTTAATGATGGTATGTGGAAGTTGTACTAAAATCGGAATCAACTTGGGCTAAACTGTTCTATTTAGTATACAATATCAATTCCAAATTGTGATATTTGGTACAGGCTATGTGGAAAAGTTAAGTTTTTGGTTCTCGATCCCTATATTTTGTTTCAACGATGTTCCAAAAAAAAGCCCAAGTTTCATTCGGAAAAGGAGGGGTTCTTTATGCGTTGGGATCCCTCCTTTTTATATTTTAGAAAGGAAGACTGTTATGTCTAATTTGCGTGTTTCTTCGCCTTGGATTTCTTATATCCGTAAGGTTTATCTTCTGTTTAAGGAAGATGATGAGATCAGCATGAAGTATGATGCTGAGGCAAACGAGCTTTTGATTTATGTAAATAATGCAACAAAAGCAGATGCTCTTGCTAAGAAACTCCCTGTTGAAAAGTCCTTCGGTAATGTCACTTTGAAGATTACGATTATTCCATCGAATACCGAAGATAGCAATATTGATATTTTCCGTAAGATCTTCAATGGTAATCCTATCTGTAAGGAAATTGTAACTGAGGATGCTCAATATGCTATCGGTATGAACCATGTCGTATTTGAGAACAAGGTTGTTCAGTATTTCAACGACCAGCTTGACGATCCATATGGTGTTAAGTCTGCTCTTTACGAAGAGCTCGCGCGAGATGTGTTCGAGGATTCTGAAGGCGTATTCTTCAATACTCAAGTTGTAGATGACTTTGATATTTGGCCATAATTATTTTTACACTCCTTTTAATGAGGTTAAACTTCGTTGAAAGGAGCTAATATGCTAGAAGAGGAGGACATCATTACCGAGCTGGAGCACGTAAAGGCTCATGGACAAACGGCGTATGATGGAATGCGCTTTTTGCGGAAGGAGATGAACGATCAGAAGGAGGAGATTAAGGAGCTTCTTGGTAAGCTTCGGACCCTTCTAGTTAGTTATCAGTCCACATGCAACAGCTTCCACTACGCCCAATCAAAGGCTATTGAGTGCTGCAGGAAGGAGAGGATCCTTAGAAAGATGCTAGAGCTTTCCAAAGAGCTGTAGTTTGACCCGGGATGAGCTCTGTGATATTTATTACAGGGCTCATCTTTTTTACACATCCTTTAATGAAGTTATAAAACTCGTTAGAGGAAGGAACACTATGTTCAATGTAAAGGCATACAATTTCGAACTCTTCGTTAAAGAAGAAGACAGGCCGAAGGTAGTTAAGCTTTATAGGGCGTATTGTGGTCCTTGCCGCGAATTATGGCTCGCACAGAGGAGGAGCCGGAAATTGTGGGACCAACTGAATAAGTTGGTTGATACAAACAAGCCGGGCTTCACGCTGTGGAACCGAGGTTTGCTTAACAAGGGCCGCTTTCGCTCTTATAGGGTAGAAGCGACTTGGACTGTCATCAACGATGACGGACAGGAATTCGAAAACGTGCCCACCGTTGCATGGGTATTCATTGAAGAGGATTAAATTTCCAAAGACGTTATGTAATAAGATTTTACATGGCGTCTGGGTTTTACAGTTATTGATATTTTTTGTCATAAGCCCTTGATTAATGAATCGGAGAAAACATGCAAAATGTAGCTGTTTATACTGGAAGTAGGAATATTTACGAAGACATGCTGACTTGTGCAAAGTCACTCATAGCTATGAGTAATGTTAACAAAATTTATTTATTAATCGAAGATGATGAATTCCCAATGAAATATGATGATACACTTATAGAAGTTAGGAATGTTTCCAACCAGGAGTATTTTCATCCTTGGGGTCCAAATATGAAAACTCGTTTTACCTATTTTGCTATGATGCGGGCTGCTTTAGCAAAAGAATTCCCAGATATCGATCATATTCTTTCTTTAGATTGTGATACCATTTGTGTACGTGACGTGTCTCATATTTGGGAATTACCCATTGATGATTATTATTTCGCTGCCTCAATAGAACCACATCGTTCTATAGCTGGTTTAAAATATACAAATGTTGGTGTAGCTTTAATGAATCTTCGTAAGCAAAGACAAACTGGAAAAGTAGATGAATATATCGACGTTTTAAATTTGCAAGAGTTTTCATATGTGGATCAAGATGTGATGAACTATTTATCACAAGGTTATATTTACGAAATGAATAGTGAATACAATGCTAACTCTTGGACAAAGCCTAATAGCAATCCAAGAATTATTCATTTCGCAGGAATGAAAAGAGATGAGTGGCATAAGCATCCTAAGTATAAAGAATACAAATATATGACTTGGGGAGATGTGCTTGTCAAACGTCAACAAAATCATAAGTATCCTTCTTAATATTTTACACATCCTTTAATGAAGTTATCAAACTCATTAAGGGAGGACAAAATGAAAAGTGTTGTAAGAATGGTAATGGGAATGGTGTGCGGGTTTCTTTTGGTGATCCCACTTAACGTATTAGGTATGTACGGATGGTTTAGGTATAGGTATCTCTATGCTATGAGCACTAGACAGTTGTTCATACATATAAAGTACTCAAACAAACTATTCATGCGTATGTATTATTATGTTATAGTGGCGAGCATGAAAAGTATCGCCGCAGCCCTTAACGGTGATTACGAGGCTATGTTAATTCTATTTCTTGTATCATAACTTCACCAAGGACGTTGTGTTTTACATGACGTCCAGGTTTTACACTTCCTTTAGTAGGAGAGAATACTCTCTCAGATACGAAAGGAGAAAGTATGATTAAAAGAAGACGATTCAAATCGTTACGATGAAGTAATCTCTTCTACCAAGAGGGTTGAAATACACCCTCTTTCTTTTTTTAACTTATTTATATTTTTAAGGAGGAGCTATGTCTTATTGCTTCGGATATGGAATAAACATCATTAATGAAGATACTGGAGAAAATGTTCACTTTCAAATTGAAGAATGGTATAGTAATGACAAAGAATATTTTGATGAATATCGTGAAGAAATAGTAAAACTAGATAAAGATCATTTTGCCCAAGAAGTTGTTTATAATAAAGCAATACAAAAGAGAGTTAAAATTAAAGATCTTAAACTTGATTATGATGATACTAGTGTTATTGCTTCATATAGAACTGATGACCCAATAAGTATAAACGGGAAACATTCTACTCATTCGTTTATTATTGAAGAGCATTATTACGTTGAGGAATGATATTTAGGAGGTGAATAATGAACGAAATATATCATCATGGTATCCTAGGTCAAAAATGGGGCGTAAGAAGATATCAGAATGAAGATGGGTCGCTTACAGAAGAAGGCAAACAAAAAGCTAGAGAACAAAGAAATATTAAGCGAAATAAGCCATTCACTGATGATGTTAATTCTATAGTTGGAACACTTTCTAAGAAAGAAAAACAATTTCTTGGGGCTCCTGAAGAAGGAGATTGGATTGACAAGAAATATGAAAACGAAACTCTTGCAAATAAAGCTAATACTTTTATATCAAAACTTGGGGGTACTCCTGTATCGTTTGTTGAAGTATGGACTAATGGAGGAAGAGTTGGTCAAATAGCACTTGCCACTAGAAATGACCCTCAATATAGAGGAAAAGGATATGCTTCTAAAAATGTAGAAGAAGCTATAAAGTGGTGTGAACGATATGGTAAAAAGTCAATAGATGAATTGGAATGGATTGCTGATAGAAACAACGTAGCCTCTGTAAATCTTGGTAAGAAACATGGATTTGTAGAAGACGATCCGAATAAGCACGGCCATGATTGGAAAGATGACTGGTCAAAAGAATATGCTATGATGTATAGAAAACTTAAATGATATTTTACACTCCTTTTAATAGAGTCGGTCTCTACTAAAGGAGAAATATGAAATATTCAAAATATTTTAAGCATGAAATAATAGATTATAGTACACAAACGATATTTACTTCATGGAGTCAAGAATATTATTTAGATTGCATACTAGACTATGAGTTTGGTGATGATATAGACAAGCATGTAATTAAAAAGGAACGTATTATAGATAAACATGGAGTAAAAATGACAAAATATACTATAACCAAATCAGCCATAGAAGCATTAAAAAAGTATGGTATAGATTGATTCAATTAGAGGAGATCCTTTGTAGGGATTTTCTCTTTTCACACTCCTTTTAATAGCATTGGCAAATGAAAGGAGTGCGTTATGCAATACATTTATCAAGCTTATATCGGAAACAAGCCGATTGCTAATCGGGTTTTTTATCGAAGTGTCGATGACGCTTTAGAAAGCGCTATGGATGTAATAAGATATAGTGAGGATTATGACTGTACGGTTTGTAAACCTGTAGAGATTGAGAAACCAAAGAGTTATCCATATTATATCTGCAAAGTGTTTAGAGTAAAGATTATCGACGAAGAGTATGATCCCGAAACGGAAAACATGGAGGTTTACAACCGATATAAATTGGTTTTGATCATAGAAGCAACTTTTATGGATTAGCAATGCTGCAAACAGTTGAAACACACTGTTTGCTTTTTTTTAAGGATTGATATTTATGAAAATTTTGATTGCAGTTCCAACTTTCGAAAATATCACCCCTGAGACATTCAAATCTATTTATGATTTGGAAAAATTCCCGGGTGGAAATTTTGACTTCGAATTTGTAAAAGGATATGATTGTGCGATAGCTAGAAACACTATTGCTAAAAAAGCCATTGACGGAGGATATGATAAAGTCTTAATGGTTGATAGCGATATCATTCTTCCATCCGATGCTCTTTTGAACTTGAATAATTTGAATATGAACATCGTTTTTGGATATTATCCTAGCAAAAGCAATAGTGATGTTTGTGAAGCTTTTAAATATAGTAATAATGATGGATATCCGAAAGAAGATAAGATTGAAATCAATTACATAAAAGATGCTTTATCACATACTGTCGATCGTTTTCAAATTAAAGGTTCAGGATGTGGATGTGCGTATATAAAAACTGAAGTATTTAAGTACATTCCATATCCTTATTTTAATTATGTGAATTATGCAGATGGCGGACTACTGAGTGAGGATTTATATTTTTGCTCACAAGCTCGTGAATCTGGATATGATCTATTTTTGGACACAAGAGTGAAATGTAAGCATATCGGACGGAAAATTCTATAGAAGGAGGAGTAATGTTTACTAACGATACTTACGATAAAATTAAGTGGATTGCTCAAATTTTGTTACCTGGTATAGGTACTCTTTGGTTTACTATTAGTAGTATATGGGGGTTACCTTTCGGAGAGCAAATCCTCGGAACGATTACGGCTCTTGATCTTTTTCTTGGTGGGTTGCTTGGACTTAGCAGTAGCAGTTACGATGGTGATGGAACTATGGTTATCGACAAGTCTGACCCTCAAAAAGATATTTATCGTATGGAATTTAATGATGATTTGGATTCACTATCTGATAAGGAGTCGGTTACTTTTAAGATCGTTAATGGTAAAGGGGAGTAATTATGAAATATGTTTATGCCTCAGAACTTTACCATCATGGTATCCTAGGTCAAAAGTGGGGTGTTAGACGCTATCAAAACTCAGATGGTAGTTTAACTGACGAAGGTAGAATTCGTTATGGACGAGGTAACGGTTCTAAAAAGTTTGTAAAAGATGCTATCAAAGACTTAAACTCAAATCGTGGAAAAGACGGATATAAGAATAGACTTAAAGCTTGGGGTAAAACTGCTGAAGAATCTGGCATAATGGATCCGAATGATCGGTCTAGTTATAGTATAGGCAATAAAAAACAAAACGATATAATGTTTGATATTTATGATAACATGCCGACTGTAAAAAAGAATAATGATGAACGAATGGAAAAGAATGCACAAGCATATCGAAAAAATGCTGATGGTTTCAGAAAAGAACAAATTGATTTATTAGACAACACGCTAAATGAATTTTATCCAAATTTGCATGAAGAATTAGGAACTAAAAAGGGAAAAGATACTAGAAATTATTTAATAGATTCCGTCAAAGGATATAATGAACTAGACATCGATCAAGTAACGTTTCAAAGAATGGACGATTTACCAAATTTGCTAGAAAATGGGAAAATAGATATAAAAACTTTTAATAAATATTACGATGCTCAAGCAGCTGAAGATGCTAGAGATTATCTTGGCTATGGGATAGATGCAGATCAATTTAAATCATGGAATCAAGGATATCAAGAATTAAAGAAACAAGGTAAAGAATTTAAAGGGTATGGTGAAAATATGAATCACACCTCTATTATTGGAGAAGACTATCTCAAACATTCTGATATAATGGATATTCCAACAGTTATAGTTACAAATTCTGATTCAGAACTTTACCATCATGGTGTTAAGGGCCAAAAATGGGGTCATAGACGCTATCAAAACTCAGATGGCAGTTTAACTGACGAAGGATATGCTCATTGGGGTCTTCATCCTGATGGTAGCAAACTTAAAGAACGTGGTACTAGATACTCTCAACATACACATCAACAGGCTCGACGTGGCACTATGGCTGGAGTAGCTACTGGTGTTGCTCTTGCTGCAGCGACTATTGGTAGTGGCGGTATTGGTGGATTAGCTATACCTTTAACAGCAACAGTTGGATCAATGATAGGCACTGCAGTTGGTCAAGCTCAAACTAGACGTGGTCAAAAGAAGATTAAAGAAATTCTAGCTTCTGGTAGAGCTGTAAAGTATAGTGATATTTATAAGAAATAACTTTTTACACTTCACTTAATAGGTGGCTAACAGAAAGGAGTAGACATGATCAATAAGTTAGCTTTGCCTGGACCCAAAAAGGAAACTGTTTTGAAAATTGCAGAAGAAGAGGAGGTGAGATTGCTTCGTATAATGCGCGATAGTGATCCCGACAGCACGGAGTACAGCAAGGCTCTATTACGATACAAAGAGCTTCATACGACAGTGATGGACGAGAAGAAGCTTAAAGAAAGTCGTGTGGGGCGCTGGTTCGAAGCTTTAACAACTGGAGGGATCCTTATTGCGACGCTGACTGCGGAGCAGTGGACGCCTCTCACTTCGAAGTGGTTCACTTCAGTAATGCATCCGTTTAGATCCAGACATAGCAACGATTTCTAAATCTAAGAAAGCCCCTATCCAGAGATGCTGTGTTTTACATGGCATCTCTTTTTTTTCTACTAAGAATAGGAGATTATATTTATGGGTTCTTTTAAAACAATCGACGAAATGTCATTAGAGGAATTGCAAAATGATCTAGTAAACACAAATAAAGATATTAATTTTATACAAGGAAAAATTGGTTATTATAATTCTCAGCTACATATGAAAAGAATTCGTAAATACGATCTTGAATATCGAATTTCTCATTTTAATGAGATGAATAATAAGAAGTAAATTTTACACACTACTTAATGACAAGTGACTCAGAAATGGAGTAGATTATGATATTGATTACTATTAGCAACGCTGATAAAGATCACGTTGATGATATGAACTATAAGATCTGCGAGGCATTTTCCGGATGGAAAGCCTTCAAAGATAATGAAGTCGTGGTAACTCCGGTCGCGAAAGACGATGCGACTGGAAACTACGGATTCAGTGTATTTGTTGGCCCAGATAATCCGGAACAAAAATGTGCTCCGTGGATTGAAATAGACGATCTCGATGAGGTATACAGAACAAATAAGAGTAAATAAAAAATATCTAATAGTTAGTTATTTTACGAGTCACTTGTTTTTTACACCTCCTTTAATAGGTCTATTGAAAGGAGAAGAAAAGATGAATAACGAGCAATATGAGAAATTAGGAATGGCCGCGGTCGGTGGTATCGTTGGTATTATCGGCCTTGGCGTATTTGTAATATTGCTGGTGTTGTTGTTACTAGCGATATTCTAGACCTAAGCGAGATGCTGTATTTTACATGGCATCTCATTTTTACACGTCATTTAATGACGTAACCGTTCTTAGAAAGGAAGAACCGAAATGAAGAAGTTTATTGGTTTTGTTATGATAGTCGTAATTGCTGCTTTTGCAGCATTGATGGTGCTCACGAAGCCCTACGGGGATATTGAGGGCATTAAAAATGCTCAAGACAATTACGTAATTTCAGCAAATACTGAAAATGGAGTTCAGTGGGAGGTGAAATGTTACAAGAAGGTTATAGGAGATCGATATGTTGAACAGTCACTAGATGACTACGTATACGATTTACCAATGATTGACACCATTGAAGCAGCATGGGAAAAAGCTGCCGAAAAGTGGGATGACGTGGTAATTCGAAAGTAGTCATCTAGGGGATTCGATATTACATATCGTTTCTCCTTTTCGCGTATTATATTTTTACACATCGCTTAATAGGGTTCTTTATACGAAAGGAGTATTATGGAAGTAACAGAACTAGGAAAGAAGATCGTTACCTATTCACTGTTCGCATTGGCGATAATGCTCGGAATCACAGTCTTCTGTACATTAGCAGAAGGCTTGATCGGGTTCGCTCAGACTACAGTGGGAGCGATTATAATTTCGATAATTCTAATAAAACTATTACTAAATTATACAAAGAATCGTTAAGGATACTCTCCAAAGACGTTATGTATGATATTTATACATGGCGTCTGGGTTTTACATGGTGTCTCATTTTTTACACACCGCTTAATGAGATGGTAAAAATGAAATAGTGAAAGAGAATCGGGGGAAACATCCCGCGAGCCTTGGGACCTGCGTATGATCATACGCTACGAAAAGGTGTTTGTAATAAAAGTGGTGAAACTTTCATGATCTTGAAATCCAAACGGAAGATCATAGAAATCATCGAGGAAGGCCCGACACGTATTTTATTTTTTTACATGGCATCTCATTTTTACACATCATTTAATGACGTAATTGTTCTATAGAAAGGGACTAAAATGAAGAAGTTTGTTGCTTTTATAATGGTTGTTATTGCGATAGTCGCGATTGGATATCTTACACTCACGAAGCCTTACGAGGCTATTGAGGGTGAAAAGTTATCAGATTGCGGTCACGTGATGACCGTTGTAGGAGAAAAGGAAAACAAAGAGATCCAATATTATAGGCAAATATGGGAAGGATGGGATAGATATATTCCGGAGTCATTAGGAGACTATTACAATGGTGTTGGGCTAGACAAAGCATCCTCCGATCATTGGACGGTGATGTCTAGGGCATGGTGATGATCTTCTAGGGATTCGATGTTTATACATCCCATCCCTTTTTTACACGTCATTTAATGAAGAATAGATTCGATTAGGAGGTAAAAATGTTATTTTTTGGAAAGAAAAAGAAGAAGGAAACCACGAATGTGGATGAGATAATCGAAAAATCTCGAGAGCACCTTAGAAGGTCTCAAGAGATTAATAATGGTCTCACCGCACTTAGTGGTGAATTCCTCAATTATGCACAAAAACAAAGTCTTACTGTTAGGTTCTAATTCTTTAGCCAAAGATGTTATGTAAGAGGTTTATACATAGCATCTGGGTTTTACATCTATTTTATATTTTTTACACCTCTTTTAATGAAGTTATTAGATTCCATTGAAGGAGGAAATGATGTATTCAAATCTTCAAGAATATTTAGAGACCGCGATTGATAACTGCAGAGTCACCGAAAATGCGGTAAGAAGAGCGTTCTTTGATAACGGAGACTATTTATGGATCCAACTCGGAGGACCTGTTAAAGCTAGCCGTATTCGGAATGAAGCATTGTCAGATCGACTATGGTTAATGGATATTTACGAAAAGATTTACGGTCAAGAGCATCTTCCAAATGCATTTAATGAATTCTAATTATTCATCCAAAGACGTTGTGTATGATATTTATACATGGCGTCTGGGTTTTACACGTTATTTAATAGCATTGACGAAAGGAGTATTATGGAAACAACAATTATCAAGTATAGAATCCCATTAGACAAGTGGGCGAAAATGAACGAAAATGAAATATCCAGAATAGTATCGTGGCACTGGGGGCAACTATATGATGCCACATGTGATGGATATTTTGTTGAATTAGTAATTATCGCTCCATCTACATGGAGGACTATATTGATACAAAATTGTTTAAGTAGATATCGTTATTGCTGATTTATGAAGTCCTGTGATATTTATCACGGGGCTTCATTTTTACACACCACTTAATGAAGACGCTATAAGCGTGAAATTCTTTAGAAAGGAACTGAAATGGTAGAAACAAAAGTTATGTTTGAGTCCACCGAGGTCGAAAAAGACGTAAAAGGCTCGTCAGAATTCAATTTCTGGCGGGTTTTCACCGGTTTCTTTGGAGACTTGAAGGGGCTCGCAAACGATATAAATGCTGCCACTGAGGCAGCCTATTCAGAAGGAGATGATTTATTATAGTGTTAAGGCTAAAGGTCGCTTTTACAGGGACTTTTAGCTTTTATTTATATTTTTACGAAAGGAGTAGCCTCAATGAGTCGAGTATTTGTATTAATGAGATACAATAACTATCCAAGTGCTGATTTTTGGATTCCTATAGTTTCTAAAGATGAAAAAGATTTATGGAATTGGATAGAAGAAGAGTACAATCATATAATTAGCAAAGTTGATCCAAAAATGCTTATGGTTAATATAGAACGTTTTTCATTTTATTTATTCACTTATCCTGGTGGAACGAATAATTCTAGTATATCTATAAAATATGAGATAGTTAGAACTAACATGGTTGGAGAAGAGGATGAGTAATAAATACATTCACTATGGTTGCTCGAATTTTGATATTAATTTCTTCGATCCAATACATAATTGCTCAATACCTTGGATTAAACCATTTGGCGGATTGTGGGGAAGTCCCGTGGAATGTAAAGGATCTAGTTGGAAAGATTTTTGCATCAGTGAAAATTTTGACGTCGATAGATTGAACGAGTACTTTTATTTTTCTATAAAACCAGAAGCCAAAGGTATGATCATAAAAAGTACTAAAGATATAGAAACTAAGTTAAATCCATACATCGTTTCAAATTTATTTGGTGATTCTGTGAAAGCTATCGATTTCGAAGCTTTAATGAGTGCTGGATATGATTACATGTATGTCGAGATGAACTCATATGATTTACATTTTGCATTATATGGTTGGGATTGTACATCTGTTGTAGTTTTCCAGCCAGACTGTATAGTATTGGAGTAAAATCATGAAAAATGCAAATTGTGTTACTGCAAATAAGAAATTTACAGATACTCTTTCGGAATTAATGACAGAGCTTGGTTACGACTATAACAACTATACTAAAAATGAAATAGATAGCATGATATATCAATGTTGTCGAGAATTTGATTCTATCTGGGATGAGTTTGTTTTGTGGACGCTTTATGGTGACGATAAGAAAGCTAAGACTCGTGCTCTAATAAGAACCGGTGTTAGAAAGAACTTTTCTTCTTATTTTGATATTTTGTGTGCTGCTTAATTCTATAATATTAGACTAGGTTAGGAATTATAATAAAATGAAAAATGTTTTTAAAGAATATGATGTTAAAACATTTAGAACAAAAAGACAAATTCTTAACGTAAGTAGGGAAGATTTAGCGGATATTTGTGGAATATCTAGACAAACTATCGGATATGTTGAACGAGGAAAACATTGTAAAAAATCGACAGTGTTATTAATCGGAATAGCTTTGGATAAAATCTACGAGCAAAAAATAGAATCTTTATCTGGTAAAGAACGCTATAAATTGAAGGCAGTTTTTAGTATACTAGATGAGCTACATTCTTAATTTTACACGTCCTTTAATGAGTTGTAAATACTATAGAAAGGATTAGTTATGAATACAGCTCTCGACTTGTTGAATAGTGAAATTACTAGGATATCTAATAAGCTCGACGATTATAAGAGAGAAATGGATTCTGCTAAGAAAGAATTCGAACATTTCGCTAAGATTGTTGATGAGTTAGAATACAAGATGTATGAACTGCAACAAGCTAGAGACATCATAGCTGTCGCAAACTAGTTTTACATCCAAAGACGTTGTGTATAATATTTATACATGGCGTCTGGGTTTTACTATCCACTCGTTTTTACACACCACTTAATGAGAAGTCCATAATCTAGTGAAAGGGAGTAATCATGGACAAAGTTAAAACAGTGGCTCTTGTTGGAGGAGTAGTCCTAATATGGAGTGCCGGTCTCTTTGTCGCATGGAAAGGCGGGGAGATTATCGGCAATCAGGTTGGGAAGGTCTGCATATCAGGAACCAAGAAACTTATAAAAGTCCTATCATAAGATAGGCTTCTCATGGCGTGGTGCTGTGCTTTATGCATGGCACTTCGCTTTTGTTTTGTAGAAACGAGGCTCTAATGTGGATATGAAACTTGGAGATTTAGTTAGTATTATTCTAATTACTGCTCTTTGTGTAATTTTAGTATTAGAAAGGAAATGATATGAACTTCGGAACTATTGCTCTTGGTGTTATTTGCATACTTGTTGGATATTCCATTGGTGTGCATTCCAAGTCAAAGAGAATCGTCCTTAAAACTAATGCTCTTATCAATCTAGCAAACGAGGTTAAAAGTAAGAATAATCAAATGGTCAATAATATGGCGAACATATACGCTATGACTAAAGTAGACCATTCAAAATTTACCGAAATCGATGAGCAACTTATGGCTATGTGGATGGATTAGAAGCTATGGGTAAAGGCATAGAATATACAGATAAAGATTTGTTATTCGCTTTAAATACACATTTACACTTGACGAACTTTTCTATAGATTCTTTAGAAAAACGTTTAGAGTCTTTGAAATCCGAAAAAGTTAAGATAGAACAACTAATCAGCATATTAGACCAAAAAATCAAACGACAATCCTCAGCGAGTACTAATACTTTAGGATTAAGCCCTACTATAGTAATACTAGACGAGTTAAAGGATGATGGAAATGATTGATAGCAGAGACTATGCAACTACAGAAGAACTAGAAGAAGCTATGATTAATGAATCTAATAAAGCTGATTTATCTGCATTAAACAATCAAATATTAGGAATCTCACTTTCTATTAAAAATCTAGAAGGTCGTTTAAAATATTTAAATTCAGAAAAAAACCGGTTGGAAAAAATGATATCGGAGTATGAGAATGGCGAAAAATAAAACTGAGACAAAAGAACAACCTCTTAAGTTTTACAAAGATCTTCATAAGCATGACGAATTTTATAAAGATGTCGTATTTAGAAAGATTAAACAATGATATTTTTAGAAATAGTATACAAAATCCTATGCTGTCATGCTTTGGGTGATTACTTCTTTCAAATTGATTTTATAGCAAAGACTAAACATGAGAATTTCTGGCATCTATTAATGCATTGCTTTCTATATTCTGTTTCATTTGCTTTATGTTTTGGAATAGATTATAAAATCACAGTAATACTTCTTTCTCATCTTGCTATAGATTACTTCACAAAACCAAAAAATAACAAATTCGAGAATGAAATTATATATGCTCTAGATCAGGTTGGGCATCTTATAGTCGCATTCACGATTTATATTTTGCTATAAAAGGGGATTTTAATGAATTGCGAAGAAGAATCTATTAACTTCATACATAGTGCTTATGATCTATTGCATGAATATGATAGACAACCACATCATAATGACGGCTATATGGGATATTTTCTCGGCAAAGATCTATCTAATGGATATTCTCTCAAGGTAACTAACAAGAGAAAATTAGCTTTATGTAAGCTGGAATATGATTCAAGTAATCACACCAAACACTTGAATGTATTAAGCCACACATATAACGATAGATATTCTCAGGAGGTATATATCGGGATGCTTTTAGGAATCTATATACAAAAACTCCAAGAGGATTTAAACAACGGAGGTAATCATGCCAAAAACTCTAAAACATCATCGAGCAAAAAGTCATTCTCAAGTAGTAGTGAGTAATTGGCATAATACAAAATCATTAAAACGAAAGAAGCATACAAAACATGAACAAATCGTTGAAAATTGGCATTGTGATGGTAAAGTTCCAGAATCAAGAGAATACAAACTTCTTTTTGGTTTAGCTGAGGAAGATGATTTCAACGATTTATTTGTAGATTCATTTGTTACAGAAGAACCTGATTTACTTTGCTTTAAAATTTAAGGAGGTGCTTATGAAAACTTCTAAATTATATTTTTGTGATGGTCTTGCTTGCGCTCTTTGTGACAACTGTTATTTGTCTGGAGGAGATTGCTACCACACTGCAAATAAAAAGCATTCTTTAACAGAGAAGTTGAGAGACATTTATAAAACCCAAGATGCTCATTTTTATTTGCCAACATATTTTGCACATTTTCCTGGTAGTGATATTTTAATCGAAAAGATAGATGAAAAATGCTTTTTATTTCAATGGAGATCAGCTAACAAACTGTTACTCGATGATCGAGACATATCAGATGAAGAAATAAACAAATTCCTTAATCTGGATGGAAGCTGCAAGCTCAGACTCGTTACAACGACCGAGAGTAACCCTGAGAAGTAGCATGAATGATAAATACAACTGTACAATTGATGGAATAAACTGTTATTTGAAGGTTCGTCTTTTAGAATTTATTCAATATGATACTTTTGAATGTTTTATAATTGTATCAATATTCAAAAGAGATTTGGAAAAACTTTTGAAGAAAGGGGTAGTACCGTGTTGGTCTTCTAAACATAATAAATTCATATTAAAAATAAGAGTGACGAAAAAGACATTCGTCGAAATAAACAGAAAACCTATTGATATTCTCCATGCACAAATCAGTAATGTAAAAGTAAACGATGAAGTTTACATTAAAGAACTTATACTAAAACGATACCAAAGAGTTACGTCAAATTGCAGGCTTTTTGCCAAAAGAGTATCGCTTAATATTCCTCAAAATAAAAACAAGAAAAGGAGTTATTAAACATGAACTATTTTACTGAAAATGAGCTGGCTGCTGGATCAAATTTCATTATGCTTGTTGGAGCCCCTGCATCTGGTAAGACAACTTTTGCTAATAACCTCTGCGACGAATATAGCACTACAGATCATAAATTCACAATAGTTTCTCCAGATAATATTCGCAGAGAACTTGGATTTTTGGAGTATCGTAGAGAAGATAATTCAAAAGTATTTGCTACTGTATATAACAAGCTCACCTATTTGCTTGATGATGGAGAAAATGTTATATATGATGCTACAAACTGCAACAGAAAAGATAGAAATAAGATAATGCATGTTATTGAAGGATTTTATAACAAGGCAGTATGTCTAGTGTCCAAAACGGATTTTCTATCTTGTTGCAATCGAAACATTCAAAGACCAGAAGAGTATGAAGTGCCACAAGATGTTCTAGAGCGCATGTATATATCTCTTATGAATAATCCTCCTCATATCTTTGAGGGCTATGATGTTATTGGCAGGTTTTAGAGATTAAAAAAGGGGGTATTTATTTTATGTTGGTGACTTCTGAAGATGTACAAATTATAAAGAGCACGATACCTGAAGCAGCCAGATGCGAACAAATGGCAGAAGAGTGTGCTGAATTAGCTCAGGCTTTATTGAAGAAAGCAAGAAAACTCAGAAATGAGAATTTCACACCAAAAACAATGGACGAGATTGATAATAGTATCGATGAAGAATTTAACGATGTAATGTTATGTGCAATAGTTCTCGATTTGTATCCGTCGAATAAGATGCTTACTAAAAAGCTAAGTAGATGGGTCGAAAGGAATAAACATGCAAATAATTGATCAATACTTTATGATTGAACATTTTGATCCAGAAACGGCGATAAAACTAATTTCAGACAATGCCAGACGATGTTATAAATCGCCAAAACTGGAAACGTATGCTGAGCAATGTAAATTTGTAGATAAATTGATTCACAAAGACCCAGACAACCCACATCTTTCCCCATTGGAGCATTCGACTCTTAGTGTCACTTTCGTCACAAATCGAGGTGTTTCACATGAGCTTGTTCGTCACAGACTTGCGTCTATAAATCAAGAAAGTACTAGATACTGCAATTATTCAAAGGATCGATTTGGCAACGAAATAACATTTGTTAGAGATCCTAAATTTGCTACAAATGATGAGGATTATCAGGCTTGGCTTGACGACTGTGTAGAATGTGAGAAAAGATATTTCAATAGGATAGCTCGTGGCCATAAACCTGAAGAAGCTCGCGGTGTTTTGAATCACGATGTTAAAACAGAACTTTGTATAACTACAAATTACAGGGAATGGCGTCATATTCTCAAACTTAGAACTAGTCCTGGAGCTCATTATCAGGTTAGAGATTTGATGATTCCTCTCAGGGGATATTTGGCAGAAGCACTTCCATGTGTATTCGGAGATTTGACTATTTCATAAGAAGGGGTTATTAATGGAGTATATTACCAAAGATCGCAATAAACAAATTGTAAAAATGCGTAAAGAAGGAAAAACCTATACTCAATTAGCTGATATTTTTGGGATATCTAGAGAGCGAGCTAGACAGATAGTTCTTAAAATGGAAACAATCGGTAAACACACTCATCAAGAATATTATGACGCCTTAGTCAAAGCTTGTTCTAATCTTGGATATTCTGAAGTTACTGCAACCAGAACTTATAAATGTTTACTTAGAAGCCATATGTTTGCTAAAATGAAAGCAGCAAATCTAACTCTTGATGATTTCTCAGACGACGAACTATTGAGAATTAGGAATTTTGGAACAAACTGCTTGAATGCGGCCAGAGAAGCTAACTATATTCTAACAGGTATTCGAAATCCTAAGAAAAGTAAGGAAGTTAAATGCAAAAACTATCATGAAGCTTTTCTTAAGGCTTCTGAGAAACTTGGATATTGTAGTAATTCTGCCAATAGGGCTTATCAGGCATTACTTCGTGTTGGGATACTTGATAATATAATTAAACATGGAAAATCTCTAAGCGATTATTCAGATTGGTATCTTATGAATATAAGAGGTTTTGGCGAACAATCTCTTAAAATTGTAAGAACCGCTGAAAAGATGGTATAAAATTATTAAAGAGAGGATTTGAGATGGAGATACTGTCTAATATATTTAATCTTTTTAAAAAGCAACAATTTTACATTATTCAGTCTGGATACTTGGCGAAGAGAGCTCTTGAGTTAGACGAGGAGTATCAAAGAGCAAAAGAGGGTGCAGAAGCGATTAAAAAAGTACTCGATGACGTGCGCGAAGAGACTGAAAAACATGTTGGACAACCGGATTTTAATGAATATTTTGTAAAACTACAAAGTATAGCAATGGATTACCAAAGACAAGCTTCAGCGGCTATATCATATAGAGACAGTCGCGATGAACTTATGAAACTAATTGATAAACATGAGGAAGTTATTTATCTTTAGTTAATTAAACGGGAGTCTATAAAGACATTTGGCAAGGTCGTTGGGCGGGGTCCTTGTCGGTTTAGATGTTTTAAGTAAAAAGAAATGGAGTAAAAATGCCACAGAAAAAGATTTGTCTGTATACTTACAATCCAGTAAATAACACGATGACACGTTATCTTGGTATGAGAATGAAACATGTCACCAAGAATATGGAAACTAAGGATGAATACGATGAGGTATATGCAGTAAGTCCAGAACTTAATCCTACAACTTACAGAATTACAGATAAGCAAGGAGAATTGTTCTGCATACTCAAGTCTAGTTTTCTTAAATCTAGTGACCTACCTAATCATTTGTATACTATATGGTTTGATGCTCCCAATGATGCAAAGGCTCTTGATATTTTCAAAACAGCCATGATACATGTCAAAAATGCTAGAATCGCACATCATAAAGAAAAGATAGAACAACTTCGAGAAGATCTAAAGTTTTTCGAGAAAACACCTATAACTTATGGTATTGAGAATCAAATAGAATACAAAACATTTAACTAGAGGTTAACATGGAACTGGATAATTTAGTTATCAAATCATTCGATAAGATGTATATGCCTCTTTTACCTTCTTTCTTTAGATCATTACTAGCTGGTATTTATATTTCTTTTGGATGCGTCTTTATGTCTGTAGTTAAAGCTGACTTGATTCTTCCGACGTCAATAAGCAACATTCTATCTGGTTTAGTGTTCTCTATAGGCTTAATTCTGGTTACGTTAAATTCAGGTGAATTATTTACAGGGAATTGTACGATTATATCTGTTATATTTCACAAACGTTGTAGTTGCTGGAAAATAATAGGTAATACAAATTCTCAGATTGCTAATTGCTTGATATGTAATTATATTTTAAATATGATTGGTACTGCTCTAGTAGCAGGGGGTATATCTATAATGAAGTTTAATATTCCAGTCATAGAAGCTATAGGAACTGCTAAATTTTCAAAAAGTCCTGTTGAGTTGTTCTTTAGCGGTTTGCTATGCAATGCTTTGGTGTGCTTATCTGTAATAATAAACAGCAAAACTTCAAATAATATTGAGAAAATAATTGTGAATGTGTTTGCGGTAACTATGTTTGTAGCTTGCGGTTTCGAACATTCAATTGCAGATTTATTCTTTATGTTTTTAGCAAATCTCAAAATATTTACTATCCATCATCTACTGGCTAGTTTATCAATTATTACATTTGGAAATATTGTCGGCGGAATGCTGGTAACAGTATTAACCTGTATGGGTTGTTATAAAGAGGAGCAACATGTTTAGAACCGAAATAACCGGATGGGATATTATTTATATAATAATAGTAGTTATAATGCTAGTAGTTGCTTATGTTTGTTATAGGGAAGGAGAGAAGAATGGATTTGATAGGGGTTACAAACTTGGAGTAAGAGATGCTTTTGCTTATACTTCAAAAAGATCCCCTAGAAAAAGAACACGTAAAAATTCAATGACTCGAGAATTAAACGATGATTTAAAGAGAGGATGGTAGATACGTGGATAATGATCCTGTAAGCAATCCATCACACTACACAAGTGGAAGCATTGAATGTATAGATGCCTTGAAAGCGTCTATGCCTTTTTCAGAATTTAAAGGTTTTCTGAAAGGTAACGTTATGAAATATTTATGGCGATACCCTTTGAAAGCGAAACCTATAGAAGATTTGAAAAAAGCCCGATGGTATCTCGACAAATTGATTTCAGAACTAGAAAACGAAGAAGCTGATAGGTATGATCCATAAAAAAGAGCCTCTGATAAAAGAAGCAATCAAGCAGTTTCTTATAACGTTTTTCTATATGTTTGTTTTGGTTGCTATGGCGATCATTGTAACTATATCCATCAAGATTTTCTTCGGACTAGTAGATATATTAGCTTTATTTATAGTCTTTATCATTGCTATAATTATAATTCTTACTTGTTAAATACTGAAAGTAGTAGAAATGAAGCATAAAACGAACTATCAAATGTTACTTATAATCATCATAGCTTTTGGTCTTATTTCTTGTGGTATATTTATATTTGCAGCAATGCTTGTTCTATCATAGAAAGGAATACAATTATGGAGTTCGAAAATTTTACAATTGAGGATGCTACCCGTATAGCTAGCGAATTGACCAAGGACATCGGATACTATGAGTCAGGTGTAGAATTGCTTAAGCAGTTGAAAGCAACTGCTTTCGAAAAGCCTGAGTCTGAACGAAAGAGTCTCTTTGTCAACGTTGGGCTTTATGCCAATACTACTGAAGTAGAGCTTGATGAAAAGATTAAGAATACTTTGGCTTTGGTGGAATCAATCAAGAGGTTTATTCAGGATACTGAAAAATGCCTAATTACTCAAAGCGAAAATTCTACCGAAAGTCCAAACGACAATATTGAAGATGATTCATCAAACGAGGACTAAATATGCATTATTCTAACATCAAAACTATTGATATCTCTAATGGAATAGGTGTCAGAACATCATTATTTGTGTCAGGGTGTAACCTCCATTGCACTGGTTGTTTCAATAGAGAAGCATGGGATTTCAATAATGGTGAAGAGTTTACAGACGATGTGCTCATTGATATTTTGAAATCTCTATCAGCAAGTTATGTTACAGGTCTTTCAATTCTTGGCGGAGAACCTCTTGATGCTAATAATCAGCAAGAAGTATTGAAGATAGTGTTAATAACGAAATACATATACCCTAATAAAGACATATGGTTATGGAGCGGTTATACTTTTGAAGATTTGATGAGTGAGATAAGTGAAAAAGGAAACACAACACTTAAGAATATTTTATCGAATATTGACGTTCTAGTCGACGGACCTTTCGAATTGTCTCAACACGATATGCTTCTGCGATTCAAAGGTTCAAAGAATCAACGTTTATTGGATTCTAAAGCTTCAGTTATATCCGGAAGATGTATAGAATGGCATGATATTGACTTGTTTGAAAAACACCAATGGGAGTAGCAAGTTATGGATATTTCTTATGAAGAGTTTTCAAAAATTATTAAAGATGCCGTAAAAGATCATGCTTTAAATGTATTAGACATGGATCCTGATTCGTTCGAGAAAACGTATGCTGATATATTAAATAAAGCAATATATACAGATTTCATTAAGGAATGCTATAAGAATATGTCAAGTTTGCATGATTTCGTCAACGGAGTGAGACTTGGCTGCTTCATAGATGTATTACTTACGGCAACGAGAATGTCAGAATATATTCTTAATGAATTAGATGGAGATGATAGCCATGGGTCTACTTAATGGCAATTTCAATCTAATTAAACCTGAATACGATCACTATGTCTGGGTTTCTGAAGAGAGTGTCACAGATGATGATACTTTTAAAAACTACATATCGTTGTTCAATTTGAAAATAAATCGCAGAGAAAACGGTCACTATATTCTTTATGGAGAAAACATTAGTGACATTAATGACTTTATGACTTGCTGGAATTCCACAGAGTAATTCTTAATAAAAATCTTCTTTCTTTGATATTTTACACACCTCTTAATAGGTGTCGATGTCAAACGAAAGGAGACACATGAGTAATAAGATTGTAAAAACAGGAGTAGCTGGGGGACTAGTAACAGCTGGCTACATATTTTTAGGAACACTAGGAGTTATAGCGCTCTTAGCTATTCCTGTTCTACTGATTTGTAAAATCATTAAGTGGATTGTCGAGTAGAAACATCGACACGGTTCAAGGTCTGTGGTGGTATTACACAGGCTTTGAACTTTCTCAGAAAGGATTATAGTATGAGTTTTGAATCTGAAAATTCCCAGGGTAGTAATTCTGGTTTGGATATTCTTAAGCCTCCTCCACAGACTGTTGGTATTAGTCTTATAGATAAATATCGAGCTGATCTACAATATTTACAAAATGGTAAAATGACTATTGAAACAGTAATGGCTAATAAAGGAATTGATGATGCTGAAGCTAATAAGAAATTAGATAGGCTTAGCAAATCGATTAAACGTTTGGAACGACTCATTGAGGACTATGAAAAAAAACACAATGAATAAATCATAAGTTGTTTTGATTGATATTTTTTACACATCCTTTAGTGAGGTATTAGCCCATTGACGAAAGGAGACAAAATGGGTAAGATCATTAGTACCGTAGCAAATTCCGCTAAGAAAGTAAAAGCGAAGGTGGTGGAAAACGGTCCGGATATTTTGAAAGCCTGCGGGCTATTTGCCGCGAGTTATCTCTGTGGCTACGGGATTGGAAACCTTGTTCTCGACTTGTCGGGAGCAAGAGAACAATCTTATAAGGCAGTGTATAACCGTGGGAAGCAAGTCGGATGGAGCAACGGATATGAGGATGGCATGACCGCCGCTGCCGTATTAGATGGAGTTCGCTCAGGTACCGTCGAACCCAAGTATTTGGGTGCCGGAATCGAAGGCTAGACCTCGTTACGGAGTGCTGTGCTTTATGCATGGCACTTCGCTTTTTATTAATCACTTTTACACATCCTTTAATGAGGGAGCTTGAGAGTAGCTCCGAAAGAAAGGAGAAGATATGGGTAAATTTCTAGGAGGGTTTCTATTAGGAACCATTGCTATAGCAGCGATTGAAGTAATGGGAGGCCCACGTGAATTGGAGCAAAAAGCTCGAAATTGGCGTGATGACGCTTTCCGTACACCCGAGCTTGCTATTAAGCTATGGGGCATAGATCCCATCACTGGAGAGGATCTTCCTAAATCGGAAGTTCCAATCAAGTAACCTCATAGCGTGGTGCTGTGCTTTATGCATGGCACTTCGCTTTTGTTTTAAAATGTAACCGTTTATTTAGGGAGTTTGATTGCATTTATATTTCTTGACATGTCTAAAGGTAATCCCTGCCAACATTCTTATAAGCCGTCAAGATTTATATTTCTTGACATGTCTAAAGGTAATCCCTGCCAACATTCTTATAAGCCGTCAAGATTTATATTTGCATTGCGAACTAAGCGGATTGGAGAGGGTGGGCTGATCCGCAGATATTTGTGGCTCAACAGAAAGTGAGGAAAGCAATGAAAGAGCAAAGGCATTTTATAGAAGTAAAAGAAGCCGGCAAAGTTTCCGATAAATCTGCTACACTTGATGTTGTAGATACTGATGAATTTGTACTTTACGTCGATAGTAGAGCATATCGATTTGATATAAAACCCGATGGTAAGATCGGTATACATCTCATGAACGGGATAGATCTTAAAATAACTAATCCTCCGGCGTTTAGTTATCCAGCTCCCTATATCGTTTTAGGGTAGCGTTTTTTTGTGGGATGAGCCTACTAGTGACTCATGATAGTAGTTATATTTTTGGTATGGGGTGGGAACTACTATCGTTTTATTAAGTTCAACAGAAAGCGAGATTCAAAAATGATTCCGGATGAATATTTTATATTTATGGGAATGCTGGAAGGACTAAGAATAGTAAATCCTACTTTGGCTAATATAGCCGAGTATGCAACCAAGCCCAAAGACCAAATTACGACTTTTGAAGATTGCGCTAGAGTAGAAAAAGAAATAAATGACGTTCTAAGTGGAGTAATGTTGTAGAAGGTATTATATTAACATGGCCGAGAAAAAGATTTTATATAATGGACTCTTTGTAAAGAATCCGCTAATGTCTAAGACAGAACATAATGGAGAAATATATGAAGTGGCCGTCATAGGTTGCGATACTAATGATGACGATGAAGCTTCAATAGTTTATAATCAGTATCTAGAATGGGTAATCCAGAAGTTAGCGATGTCCTGCGGTTTTATAGAAGCTACGGAATCTTAAACAGGCAAATAACATTCGGATATTCTGTTATTTAAATGTTCCTAAGATTTCTAGAAAGATTCTTAAGAATGCTCAATATATTTTAAAAGCTCAAAATAGAAAGCAAAGAGAAAAAAATGGCTATTAGAGTAGAAAAGTACTCATATGAGCAATTTACTCGATATTCGTTTTTAGAAAAGGACGTAAGCACTCTAAATCAACTTAGAGAAGCTATTATAAAGATATTCCGAGGACAAACAAATATTGGTAATTGTTTAATCATTGTTTCACCAATATATCAGCAATATTCGGATTTGTCTAGATTTAATTTAGACGATTACACGAATCTTATATCATTTTATACATTACGAAAAGCTATTATAAAAATAGATGATAGTATTAAGCTGTATTAAACTTAATAGAAAGTAATAAACATTATGGAAAACAGAATTAATGAACTTAAAGATTGTATTAAATATATTGAAGAAAATACGGATTTAAATTTAAGCATTAAGGGACAATGCTTATCTGATATGCGGGATATTGTTGAAGATTTAATTTTTGATAACGATCGCAAACAGGAAGGATATTACATATCTATAAACGACATTGGTCCTGACGATAACTTTACTAGATTCTATCTAGTACTTGGACGAATGAATTATGCAGAAGCGATTCATATAAATAAAAATAATGCAGATGATAACGCATACAGTGCTGGTTACAACGACGGCGTTAGAGAAGTATCGGAAGAAGAATATTATTTATGGCATGCACTGGCTTGCTATTCAGAGATGCTTGGGCTTTCAAAAATGTTCGGACTTCCAAAAGAGATGAAAATGTCTCTAGGATTATCAGAAATAGAAATAGAGCCCATCAAACAAAGAATTTCTGAACTACGAAAACAGTTAGGGCTTAATTACCACTGGCAAGTTGTTAGACTTTATCGAAGATAATTAAAAATTTGGGCGCTTGATTGGTTTATTAGGTTTTTCGTATCTTTCCTAGTAAAAATAAACCATTTCGGTATCAAGCTGACAACCATGAGGTGAGGGACTGGTTGTCATTTATATTTTAAATAGTTAAAGTTAGGACTATAATGAATGATGTATTTGTTGTTTTAGCTTCGCGTGGTCCGATAGCATCCCACGTTTCGTATGCATCGAATATATTGAGTGTTTCTTACTCAGAAGAGACTGCTTGGGAATCTATCGAGAGAAAAATCAATAGTGATTTTACAAAAAATGAATTTGGATATCCATGTATTAACATATATCCTGAATTGAAATTCATACGAGTTACTGTACCAATATGTTGCGGATGCGATGGTGCTAATACAATCCATACACGATATGATTATGCAATTATAAAAAGGCCAATAACTGATTAACATTAAAAGTTCAAAAGAAAGTGAAAACATTATGAAACATACAATTGAAGAACTTAAAGATGTCATTAAAGATCTTGAAAACACGGGCGATGAATTATCAAAAGAACAGAAAATTGATGAAATATTAGAGGAAATTGAAAAATGTATGGTGAGATATCCCGAATGGGTTGATAAGCCTGGAAACGATAGATATTATGCTGTGGCACTAATATTACTTAAATCTCAAATGACATTAGTAAAAGAAGCTTTGGAAAAATTGAAAAACGAAGATGATTAATATTAAAAGTTCAAAAGAAAGTAATTTAAAATGAAGGAAAAAGAATTATGAATAATTGTCAAAAGCATGGTTTGATAGTCATCGGTTATCCAGGAATCGGTAAAAGCACAGTTGTAAAATCATCTCATATCAAGATTATAGATTTTGAAAGTAGTCTATTTTATATTAACGATATACGACAACCTGATTGGTATAAGATTTATGCTAAGCAAGCTACAGAACTTGCTAGACAAGGCTATATGGTGTTAGTATCGGCACATAAAGAAGTACGAGATGAACTTGCTAAGTATATACCAAATGGCAATTTTGATATTGTCACAATAGCGCCAGCCTATAACCTTGAAAAAGAATGGATACGCAAGCTTCGAGATCGGTATGAAGCCGATTCGACTCCAAAGAACTTTGCTGCTTATACGAATGCGATAGAACATTATCGTGAAAACATTACCGACATGGCAAGTGACACCAGATTTTCTCATATCTTTATTAACTCTATGGATTACAAACTTGGAAAGATTCTGAGTAATGTAGGATCTATATTTAATTTTGGAAGGATAAAGTAATGAACGAAAAAGAATTGTATTTAGTAGTTACACATTTTATACCGCAAACAAACATACCGTCTACATCCGTTAGTGATATTTTCGAAAATGAAGTAGATGCATGGTCTTATGTTGGTCAACAGGTCGATGAACTTTCGAAAAAAGATAAAAATCCTACTATCGTTGTAAGCCAACTTACAAAAGGAGTTGTAGTCTCAATAGGAAATAATCATGGATCGAATTATCCGCATCCAACTCCGTCTGTATTCATATTCTCGATTAACAAAACGCATTTTTTTTAAATTAACATCCGATGAAAACTAAAAGTAAATATAAGCATTTCGATTACGAAATTGCGAGGAAAACTATGGATAATAAAATACAAAAACCTAATAAGCCATTTGTTTCTGAAGATAATAAAGATAATATGGATTTTTGGTATAAGAGATATATGGAAGCTGTTAAGAGAGGGATCTGTCGAATTGATCGCCGAAAACAAATCAACAGCTATACTATTTATATTACATCATCGGGTAACCATATCAGATACCACTTGTAATGCATTTAAAGGATATAAAAACAAAATAAAAACAAAATAAAAAGAAAAAGAAAGGTATAAGAATATAATGACTGGTCAAGACTTGATCAATTTGATAATCGAAAAAGGTTTGACGCAAGAAAATATTGAAACCATGGAGATTCCTGTTATACCATTCTGTGCAAATACTCTAGAAAACGTTGATGATCAAAACATATTTGGTCAGCATCTAGTTTTGGAAACGTTATATGATTGTACAGATGGAAATCTATCAATAGCTCACAAACCTGGCGACATTATATTTCTTAAAACAACACCTGAAACGGATTATTTTTGGGAAGCAGAGCTGGAAGACGATTATAACGATTGCGATGTGTATGTGCAGGAGGAATATCATTGTCCAAATTAGTTTACCAAAATCCATTTTCATCACCACAAGATTACTATCCAGATTGTATGATGTTTAGATAGAAAGTAAGGATACGCATGTCTAATGAGTACTATATTCTTAGAGTAAATCATTTACAAAAAGTATGTTACGTTATTTTAGGAGATGTTCCAGGGTTTAAAGCTTTAAAGACAGTAAACGAAATCCGTTCATATTTCGAAAAAAAATAACATAAACCTTTCTACTTCATTGTTCTCTGTTTCATTCGACATGTATCATATATTTCTTCAATTATTGGTTTCAGAAGATCTAATAGATATTAATGCGGGTAAAGATTCGGTTTTAGACGACACACAACTATCTTCGATAAAAAAGCATGCTACATCAATAAAATACGAACTTGAAATAGAACCACATGCATCAGTTCGAAGCTATACTTGCGATATACCTGAAATAGCTGAAAATTTATTTAACGAATGGTTTAATGGTAATCAATCAAACAAGCAAAAGGATAACAAAATGCCTTATGATACGGTTTCACCGGCCCTATCCAAGATAGAAGAAAGAATAAAGCAGCTGAAACAATTGGAACGTGATAGTGATACAATAGAGCTTGATATTCAGCAACATAGAAATGCGATCGAAGGGTTATCGTTTAAACGCGATGAACTTAACGAAGACATCCGTCATATTAATGAACGCATACGTCAGCTTCTAAACCAAGCCAGGATCGAGGAGGGATTTACCGAAGAGTATCTTTCTCGATTCATTAAGGAGCGTGGTTATTAAAAAGCAATAAATATTTTGGAGTCATCAATACAATATTAGTATCTTAATTAACAATTGTGAGAGAACCAATGGATAACGAAGTTCAAAAAGTTAAAAAGTCATTTTTTTCTGGAGATAATAAAGATAGTATAGACAGCTGGCATAAAAAAGACAGATCGGCGGCTCTATCCAAGATCGAAGAAATAATAAAACAATTAAAGCAATTAAAGGATGTTAAAAACACAATTAAACGCGATATCATAAAGCATCGAGATGCAATGGAAGAACTCGCATTTCAATTAGACGAGATAAACGAAGATGTTATATGCCTGCGAAGTCGTATATATATATTCTTTGCGAAGTGGCTAGAAAAGAAGGTTATGATGAACGGTTCATAGATCGATTCCTTAAAAGTCTAGGGTATAAATAGCAATTTCTAAAATTTTGGAGTCATCAAAATATATTAGTCCGCAAAATCGAATGGCCTGATGACGTGACAGATAGTGGGTGGGGATCTGTCTATTCCAAAAGGAGTTTTTTGAATGGAAGAAATCATTAAAGAATGGAAAGAAAAATTTGAAGATATTGATGCTGACATTGATATTCTTCAAAAGGAAATAGACACGGAGAAATCGAAAGGAACTCTTCAGGATGCTAAAAGACTTCAAAAGTTGGAAGAATTTAAGATGATACTTATGATTTGGAAGAATCGTTTTAAGTATTTCCAAATGGTTCACGGTGATTGATTTTGTTCATTTTTACACAATGCTTAGCAGGAGAGCTTATAAGGAGCTCTTAGCGGAAAGGAGTAATTATGGGTAAAATATTGTTGAGTGTAGGAATAGGAATGTACATAATGCTTGAATTAGAAATTATTGCAGGACCACGATACTTTGAGGAGTCTGCTAAAACATTGAGATGTAAATATAAACGCAATGGAATTTTGTCTAAAATATGGAAAATAGATCCGATCACTGGTGAAGATCTCGTTTGATATTAATATTGTTATCAAAGAAAGGAGTAACCTTATGCTTGCCAAAACACTGACATCTATTGCTGAGAAACTCGGCATGGATATCTATAATTTGACGATTACCAGTTTGCGATTTAATGATGGTTATTTATTGGATGACTTTAAAAAGAGTTATACTATAGTGTTTTCAGAACTTACTCCAGTAAAAGAATCTTCTTTAATCAAAGATCGTGACAAAACATCAGCAATGATGGGTGTTATAAGAAACACGAAAACTGATAATGAAGTTGATTTATTGGCGTTTTTGATCAAAAATAGTATAATCTAGAAAGGAATAAGCATGAGACTTCAAAAATACTTAGTTTCTGGAATAAACATCTTCAAAGATAACTTACCGATTATTCTGACTGGACTTGGGGTAGGTGGAGTCGTCGCGACTGCTTTCTTAACTGGAAGAGCCACACTCAAAGCCGATGAAGCAATTAAAGAAGCAGAGAATACCATTGGCGAAAAGCTTGATTTCAAAGAAAAGTTTAAGGTTGGAGTCAAGTATTATATTCCTGCTGTTGTAGCTGGTCTTGGTACTATGATTAGTATCATTTATTCGAATCGTGTAAGCGCTAAGCAGCTTGCCGCTGTGGCTACAGTTGCAACAACTACTCAGAAAGCTTTAATCGAAAGTCGAGAAGGAGTTAAAGAACTTTTCGGTGAAAAGGGCCTTCGTAAACTCGATGAGAAAATTAATGAAAAGCACGCAGCTGAGTATTTTGGTAAAGTGAATCATGTTTATGAAACTGGCCATGGATCTACTCTATGCTGTGAAGGTTTCTTGACTGGTCTATTGTTTAGAGCAAGTCGAGAATGGATAGCAAAGTGTGTGAACGATTTCAATATGCGATTGATATCTGGAGAAATTCTATCGTATAATGACTTCTTAGAAATGCTTGTACCCAATATTGACCATGAATTGCTTCCAGATGTAGGAGATAGATTTGGATACAATCTTGATATTCGAAGGAAGACTCTTGAGATTGTCGAAGATTCATTCTTACTACACGATGGATCAGAACCAGGTTTGATATTTAATCTTGTAGAAATGCCTTTGTTTGAACAAACTAGGTATTATTGATGAAGATGGAATATAGTGAGGAATTGAAAGCTTTCAAAAAAGTTTTCTATATTCCTGATCCTGGTTATTGGATAGATATAAATTCAGCATTACTAAATATCTGTAATAAGATACCGAATCTCGATTATGAATTAGGCTATGACTTAAATGATGATCGTTTTGCAATTTGTGCTTTTGGATCTATGACAAGTATAATGATATTTTGTAATAAAATCAAACAGTGGAATATAGGGTTTGAAGATGAGTAAGTAATTTCAAACTGCTCATTTTTACACACCTCTTAATAGGGATAGTCGCTCACAGAAAGGAGAATATTATGAGCGATGTGGAAAACGTAAGTGTCGATATTGAGACTCCAGTAGTTCCGGAGGTGCAGGCAGAGGCAATTGTCTCTCCTAAACAGGTGGTGTTGGTGCCGAACAAGGTAACATTAGCCAATTCGATGGTTAACACTGCCCAGACAATGATCTGTGGTATGGTGTTGACCGGAGTGGCTAATCTTGCCCTAACCGGTGCCAAGGCTGCTTGGAAAGGAGGACGAAAGTTGCTGTCCGCTCACAAGGAAAAGAAGGAGCTTAAGCGATTGGCGAAGACCATTGAGTCTCAGGAGAGTGACGAAGAGGTCACTCCTGAACAGTCTGAGGACTAATTCCTAACTGGCGTTGTGCTGTGCTTTATGCATGGCACTTCGCTTTTGTTTTGTAATATGTGTGTGAGTTCTGCTCCGAGAAACTCTTAGGGCATATTTAAGAATAATAAAAAGTAAAGGAGTAACAAAATGTTTATTATCGACACCGAATCTGATCTCTATCAGCCATGCACTCAAATTGCAGCATCTATCATCGGCGTTGGAGCAAGTCTTATAGTTAGGACATTTTGCAACAATGTAATGGATTCTAGATATCCTACAGGCTCAACCAGGACTCTTATGAAGGCCGGTAGATTTGGTCTGGAAACTCTTACTATGGTCGACGTTTCGTCTATCATGAAAGATCAAATAGACGACTGGGTTGAAGTATATAATGATTTTGCCACAACTTATAATCGAGCTAAAGCTGTAGAAAACGCCAATCAAGCTAGATAATAGAAAGGAATAGCATGTCTGATCAAGTTGGAGAAATTGAAATTCCAAAGCCTAAGATTAACTCAGAGTCTTCATTAATTCGCTCTGGAAGTAGTATCAATCTTACGAACAAGAAGGAAACTGAAGAAAAGAAAGCACCAACTCTTAAAGGTGGACTTAAGAAGAAAGATACTACTTTCGGAGAAAAAATAAAGCGTTCTTTTGTTAAGGAAGATCTTAAGGATATTCGTGATTATTTGATATTTGATATGATCATTCCTAATCTAAAGGAAGCTGCTTTTAACACTTTGATTGGAACAGTTGCCCAGATATTTGGAGTTAGTGCGCCTACTCGTAGCTTCAGAGCTGTTTCTAGGCCTGGATATGGTGGAAATATTAGAAGGCTTACTCCTCACGAAAGACAATATCGAGACTATAACTCGATTCAGAACCAAAACCAAATCTTCTCTTCGAGAGATAACTATGATCGATATTATGTGAATGATTTTGAATTCGAATTTAAGGAAGATGCTGAATCTGTTCTTGAACAAATGATGGATATTTGTGATACTTATGGTTGGGTAAGTGTTGCAAAGTTCTTTGAAATTGCAGACCCTGAAGGGACGGTGGCAGGACGTAATGCTTATACAAACAATGACTTCGGATGGAGAAATATCGATGGGTCGACTGTCAAATTTGATGGAAGCGGATATATTATTACATTCCCTGCTGCACGGCCAAGAAACTAATGACCATGTATACTTCAAAGCTTCACCTGAATTTGTAAAAGAATGTATTAATATTATATTCGGAAAGGATAATGATATGTTTGAAAATTGCGATGATTGCAAGCGTAACTCTAATAAAGATAGAGATGATATCAACATTAATAACTCGGCTCATTGCTCGCCAGACCCAGTTGATATTCCGCCTTATGCATTTCCGAAAAACAAAACGAGACTTGAGGAAACTCTTGAGAATTTGAAGAAAGCTAAATTTGATGTGATGGAAGCTAAGAAGGAAGAAGAACTCATGTGTTATATTGTAGTTCTTGAATCTTTGGTTGATGCCTTGACTCCTGTTTATTTCCCAAAAAGGGATTTTCTCAAGATGCGTAAGGTTTTGTGCCCTAATTGGGTAGATCAAATTGATCGAATAGATAAGATAACCGAACCTAAAAAGTAAGCCATTCTAAGCGTTTCTAAGGTCCGAAATTGTATAAAATAGGTAAATACTCGTTAAAATACAAAAGTAGGCCTTAGAATCGCTCTCAGAGCCTCTCAGGGGTATTCTGAATGGATGAATATATGATTATACTTGATGATAACGTTCCTTATATGTATGGAACCACTTTACGACCAAGTGATGAAGTTATCCCATCTGGAATATACATACGAGATGATAAGATAAGTCATCTTAAACCTAATGACTTGGGTTTCTCTCCTATTGAGGAGAGGACTGATAATTTGAAGGAAGGCGATTACCATTAGTCGAAAAAAGTCCAAGGAAGAATTGTATGCTGATTTCTTAAGTAAGTTCCCTAATATGGAGCAGGAAGTAAAAAGATATTTTCTATATGGTGATGATCTTAAGATTTATACAAAGCATGGCGGAAAGTTTGTTTTTCATTTAACCAATGATAGTTTTGAACTAAAAGCTGTGTAAGGAGTTTCAATTAATGGCGAATGTTGTAATATGTGATAGATGTGGTAAGATTATCGAATCTAGAACAGAGATTTGTTCAGTTGTCATTATCAATTACATGAATGTAACTAGAACTTTTAAAAAAGATGGTGAGTCAACCAAACTTAATGTTTGTAAAGATTGCTATAATGAACTAAAAGATTTTATAATTTCAAATCAGAGAATTAAGCGATATTTTACACATCCTTTAATAGGTGGAATCTAGAGGAGGTTCCAAGTGCAGAAGGTATGTTGTTATATTATGACATGCCTTTTGCTTTTTTCTTGATATTTTTAGAACTAACTCAGAAAAGGAGTATTCAAAAATGAGTATTATTACTTCAGTAGTAGGAACTGCTAATAAGGTTGCTACATTTATTAAGCCGCATGTTCCAACAATCGCCGTTGTAGGCGGAAGCGTTGCTGTATTTGGAGGAGCTTTCCTTGCCTGTAGAGCAACTCTTAAAATCGATGATATTCTCACCGAGCATAATGCTATGATGAATCATATTGCTGATCATACAGATAACCCAGATTTCCCTGAGTATACAGAGAAGGAAGTCAAGAAGGATAAGCTTCAGGTATATGCTGCGACTTCTGGTAAATTCTTCAGAGCTTATGCTCCGGCAGTTGCTCTTGCTGTGGCAGGATTCGCATCTATTTTCTATGGATTTGGTTTGATTAAGAAATGGCATACTCTTGCAGTAAGTGCTGTTGGTGCTATTGATGACCGATTTGCCAAGTATCGTGAGAATGTAGTTAAGGAGCTTGGCACTGAGGCAGACAAGAAGTTTGCTGGTGAGACTTCTTCCGAGGGTAAGGAAGTAACGGTAACTACGGTTGACCAGGAGACTGGTGAAACAAAGACTGAAACTGTTAAAGGAATTGACGATATAATCGAAGATGACTTCACTAGGATTTTCGATTATAGGAATCCTAAGTGGGAAAATGGATATTTGCTCAATGATCGATTCCTGAATAATCTTGAGAATTGGTATTCTAAGCATCTAAGTAGCCATAGGATAAATCATCTTTTTCTGAATACTGTTCTCAAGGAGCTTGGGTTTAAGGAAACTGGTATTGGTCATTTCTACGGTTGGACGGATAAGCCTGGTTGCAGTGTGAGGTTTAATATCACACCGTTTGTTCGAATCTGGGATAATGATGAGGATAAGCAAATGCCTTTGATCATCCCATTCCAAACTGAGTATGATGAAAACGGTATTTTCCGGTTCCGTAATCCTCTTGATGAGGATATGTTCCGTCAGTATTATATTGATGATGAGCATAGTGTTGGTTATATTCTTCGATTCAATGTTGATTCCGAGAATGGTGTTCCTAAGCAGATCTATAATGATGTTTACGGAAAGAAGGTTGCTTAATCATGGCAAAAAGTGACATTGGAAGGTATTTCAATTCACAACAAGTGACTAATGAACAAGAGATCGCTATTGATTTGTTTCGTACGGATTTTATTCATCTAGCGGAAAAGATTGATCATTATGATGATTGCCGAGAAAAAAGCATAGCTTTGCGTAAACTTGAAGAAGCTGCATTCTATGTAAACAAAATGGTCGCTTTTTCTAAGTAATTGATATTTTGGGGTTTAGGTTTGTGTTAAAAACTGTTCCTTTCCTGGCATGGCGTACTTCTCCTTTCTACTCATAACTGCTAGTTTTTGATATTCTGGAGCCTCCTAAAATACGAAGCCTACACATTATTCGTAATCCTAATATCGAAAACATTAAACACATTCGCTAAACATTTGGTCAGACGGAGGGTGGGGTCTGATCCTTTGATATTTTAATTCGTATAGAAAGTTGATGACATGAAAATTAAAAGCGTTTTGATATATGGAATCGGCGTAATTAGTGGTTTTATTGCTTCTAATCTTCTTGATAAGTTTCTTCCAGGTTCTTCTAAAGAATCTTTGAACGTTTTCGATACTTCGAAAATAAGCGAAGGAATCAAGAAGGGATATGGTAAAAAGCTTTACACAAAGCCAAGGATTGATGTAACTGAACTTAATCATTTGCGGGGGTTCGATAATGGAGAAAATAATAGTAATTGTGAAGACAATGCTAGGAAAGTTGCTGATGGAGCTGGGATATCGTCTGATGATAAGCAGTACAAGTCTGCTGTCTCGAACGAATCATTCGATACGTTGGCGGAGGCTAGTAAACGGGTTGATGGTACCGTCAATATAACCCATGACGACGATCCAATCGTTACTAGTACTACTTTGGCAACTAAAGTTGTTAGTATATCTGCTCCTGAATTTGTCAAGGCAGTTGCTGCTGGTGCACAAATGAGTGGTTTTATATTTAATGTATCAGATAAGAAACTGTATTGGCCTTATTTGAACAGAGAAGTTACACAACATGAGATAGCTAAGTATATTGGAACATTCAATTATGCTGAGTTGATCACTGAGGCTAAGCGCAGTTCACTCAACATGATAACACCAAAGTATTATTACAATGACGATATACCTTGCTATATTAAGATTGAGTCTGGGGTTGCTGGTAAGTAACTCACTACACGTTTTCCTAACGATAATGGTAATGAGTCCCATACTGTTTTATATTTGTATGGGGCTCTTTTTAGATTAGACACAGAGAAGGGAGGTTGGTATCCGTGTATTATGGTGAATATTTTGATTGGCTCTGTGAATTAATAAATCTTAAGCCTGGGAAGTTTGATATTCTTATACATGAGCTCTATAAATTAGAGTTCTATTGGGTTACTGATTTAGATTCAGATAGAGCTGAAGATGGTAAAATACTTCGTGGTGAATTTAGAAATCGCGGAATGTTTGAGAGTAAAGAAGATCTCGAAAGACAGCCATGTTCTGTGCTTGAAGCTTTGATTGGTTTGTCGAGAAAGATGGATTATATTCTTGATGATGAAGATAGAGGAGATAGAACTCGAATCTGGTTTTGGGAGATGATTGGAAATTTAAAACTTGATGAATTCACCGACGAAAGCTTCGATACATCGAACGCTCAAGACTGGAAAAGACTTGATCGAGTAAGTGAAATTTGCAATCGTTGGCTTAGTCGAGAGTTTAATAATAACGGTTGTGGATCTCCTTTTCCTTTGTTTAATCCACATAGAAATCAGACAAAAATCACTATGATTGATCAATTGAATGACTATATTCTTGAGAAATACATGGTGAATGATGAGTTGATGTGATGTTGAAACGATAGTCTTGTGGATGTTAAAACTTGATATTTTGGTGTTATCGGCGTCAAAAATCCCGAAAAATGGCAAAAAGGGCGGTTTTTGACCCCCTTTTCTATTTACCCTTAAATGTGAAAATTTTTCGTATATAAAAAAGACATTTTTATTATTTTTTTGACGCTTTTAAGAAAAAAATAATAAAAATAACAATAAAACCCCAGGTAAAAGGGGGTGTCGGGGTCGGCGTCATTTTTTCGAGCAATTTTTCAAAAATGACGCTAACGGTCAAAAATGACGCTAAATGGCTATTTTCGTAACAAAAATGACGCCGACTGATATTTTTGCGTCAAAAAGTGACGCTTTGGGATAAAATGTTATATTTTAATGAATTCAGGTAGGGGTTACTATGAAGCTTGTTATCAATGTTAGTTTTGGCAGTTTTAGCATAAAGAATTCGATTGCTAAGAAATATGGATTCGATGAACGTGGAGAGCGTCGTGACAATGAAAAGTTGATTAAACTTCTCGAAGAAGGAGTAGATTGTAATGGAAGTAGCGCTAGGCTAAAAGTAGTTGAAATTCCAGATGAATCTACTGACTATTGCATAGTTGAACACGATGGTGCTGAAGATGTTGCGTATGTGGTTGATGGACGGATTAAATGGTTTTTTCATAAAATAGATGATTGTATGTTATATATGTGATTGATGGAAAAATTAAATTTTTATAACTAAGGGGATAGAATGATTCCGATGACGATTTCAGGATGGCTATCTGAGAAATCAGACAGCGATATCGATATTAATATTGGTTTTGTAAAAGGAGATGGTTCTAATCATATTCGTTTGAAGATGACATTTAATAAAATTAAAGTTAATAACTTTCTTGATTTCGAAACCGGGACAATGATATTTGGAGAATTTCCTGTAATCGTTCAGAGATATATTAACATACATGATCTTACCGATAATGTATTATATGATTGTTTGAATGAGTTATATGATCAAGGATGTTATCGCTGTAATAGAATTAACCAAATGTCGTCGTTATCTGATTAGTTACATAATGAATTATTTTATATTTTATTATGTGACAGTAAGGATCAATATGCTAATCAAAAAGAAAAACTCCATCTTTGGACGATATCCATCTTGTGATCATCTTAATAACGCATTAAGGTATCTTAAAGATGGCGATAGGGATAATGCTATTCTAGATATCATATTTGCTATTGAAAAAGCAAATGGATATTTTCACGAAGATATTGCTTCATTTGTAGAGCAAAAGAGATCCGAATATTGGCTTAATCAGCATAAAAACTAGATTCGTCAACTCGAACAAGAGTGGGCGTATTTCGATAGTCAAATGTCATCATTATCTTATTAGTTGTATGATTCATTGTTTTATATTTTACTATTCAACAGAAAGGAGGTTAAGTGGATTTCTTTACGATATCGGTTCAATCTATTAAAAAAGGTTACACTGAGATAAGCCCCGTGTTTAACATTGGTTTATCAGATGATCTTATGATTCGTGGTGGTGCGTTTTATGCTATTTGGGATGAGCAAACAGGTTTGTGGAGTGAGAACGAATTTGACGTTGCTAGAATAGTAGATGATGCTCTTTGGGAAGAATATGATAAGATAAAAGAAAGAAGTCTGGATAATATTTATGTCAGAACAATGAAAGACTTTTCAAGTCATTCATGGGAGAATTATAAACGATATCTTTCTAAATGTCCGGACAATTATCACAATCTTAATGGTAAATTGATATTTGCTAATACAGTAACAACTAAAGAAGATTATGCTAGCAAGAGACTTCCTTATTCATTGTCTGATGGAGATTATGCTTGTTGGAATGAATTGATATCTAGATTGTATGATCCTCCAGAAAGACGTAAGATAGAGTGGACAATAGGAGCTATAATCTCTGGTGATTCCAAAGATATACAAAAGTTTCTAGTATTTTATGGAAATGCAGGAACAGGTAAGTCTACGATTTTGAATATTATACAAGAGATCTTTCAAGGATATTATTGTATATTTAATGCTAGAGAGTTAGCTTCTACTTCGAGTCAGTTCTCGATGGAATCGTTTAAGACGAATCCATTAGTTGCAATTCAGCATGATGGAGATTTGTCTAAAATCGAAGACAACTCAAAGCTCAATAGCATAGTATCTCACGAAACATTACAAATAAACGAGAAGCACAAATCATTATACGATATGCGTATGAATCCTTTTTTGTTAATGGCTACCAATAAACCTGTTAAAATTACAGATGCTAAAAGTGGCTTGATACGAAGATTAATAGACGTTAATCCAAGCGGTCGTTTGATATCTGCAGACAGATATACTGAGATAATGTCTCAGATACATTTTGAGATAGGAGCCATCGCAAAGCATTGCTTGGACGTATATAAAAAGTATGGAAAACATTTTTACGATGGTTATAGGTCTGCTGAAATGCAGTATAAGACAGATGTATTTTTTAACTTTATGGATGAGAACTATTTTATATTTAGTACTCAAGAAGGAATTTCTTTGAAACAAGCATACGCTATGTATAAAGATTATTGTATGGAAACATCTTTGTCGTATATGATGCCTATGTATTCGTTTAGAGAAGAATTAAAGAATTATTTTGCAGACTTTAAACTTAGAACAAAGATTGACGGTGTTGAGTATAGAAGTTATTATAGTGGTTTTCTAACAGATAAGTTTCAAATGTATGAAATGATAGATGAGTTTGGTAATTTTAAAAAGCAATACGAACCTGATGACAATAGTAACACGAAGGAATCTATGGATACAATTGATATTTTACAATTAGAATCTGTTGTATCATTATTTGATTCTGAATGTTCTGATTGTCCAGCACAGTATGCTACATTTGATGGAAAGCCATTAAAGAAATGGGATAATGTTAAAACAACGTTGGCTGACATTGATACAACAAAAACTCATTATGTTAGGATACCAGAAAATCATATAGTGATTGATTTTGATATTCGTGATAAAACTGGTGAGAAGTCTGCTGAGTTAAACCTTAAAGCTGCATCCGAGTTTCCGCCAACTTATGCTGAATTTAGTAAGAGTGGAGCTGGTATTCATCTTCATTATATTTATGATGGTGATTCTAGCACTTTGAGTAGACTGTATTCAGATGGTATTGAAATAAAAGTATTTAGTGGAAATAGTTCGTTACGTAGAAGGTTAAGTTTATGTAATGATATTCCAATCGCCCATATTAGTGGCGGACTCCCTTTGAAGGAGAAGAAAGTGGTTAATACTGCACAGATTAAGAATGAAAAGAGTTTGCGTGATTTAATAAAAAGGAATCTTCGTAAAGAGATTCATCCAGCTACAAAACCTAGTATTGATTTCATTTACAAGATATTAGATGACGCTTATAATTCTGGATTGTCCTATGATGTAAGTGATATGGAAGCTGCCGTTTTAGCTTTTGCTGTCAATAGTACAAATCAGTCTAGATATTGTATTAAGACAGTTGGTCAGATGCGTTTTAAATCTAAAGATAATGAAGATCAATCTCGTAGCATGGCTGATCAGATGAACAAACCTAGTGCTAAACGTCATCGAGATGAAGCCAATAGACTGGATGACAGTCCTTTGGTGTTCTTTGATATTGAGGTTTTCCCGAATCTACTATTAGTTAATTATAAGGCTGATGGAGAAAACAATCCAATACATCGTTTGGTAAACCCAAATCCAAAAGAAATCGAGCCTTTGTTCAATATGAAGTTGGTCGGATATAACAATCGACGATATGATAATCATATTGTTTATGGTCGATGGCTTGGAAAGAATAATAAAGAACTTTATCAAATGTCAAAAGCTATCATATCAGGAACTAAAGAAGAGCAACGTAATGCTATGTATGGCGAAGCTTATAACATTAGTTATACTGATATTTATGACTTTGCTTCTGCTGGTAATAAAATGAGCCTGAAGAAGGCTGAAATCGAGATGGGAATTCATCATCAAGAGCTTGGAATGGATTGGGATAAACCTGTTCCAGAAGACGAATGGATTAAGGTTAGCGAGTATTGTGATAATGACGTTATAGCTACTGAAGCGAGATTTCATTATTTGCAAGCAGATTGGATTGCTAGACAGATTTTAGCAGATCTTGCTGGTATGACTGTAAATGACACAACTAACACACTAACTACTCGTTTTATATTTAGAGGCAATCGAAATCCTCAAAATGAATTCAATTATCGAGATTTAAGTAAGCCGGTTGGATTAAATGATATAGATCCGGGCACTTTGAAATTCCTTAAAGAAGCCAAGCCGGACATGATGGCTGAACCATTTACTAGTCCACTAGATCCAGAAACGGCTAGTATATTGCCATATTTTCCAGGGTATAAGTTTGAATGGGTTAAGAAAACTGTTGCTGGTAAAACTGTAAATACTCCTTTGTCAACCTATAGAGGTGAGGAAATTGGTGAAGGCGGTTACGTTTATTCAGAGCCAGGAATTTATAGAAATGTAGCATTGCTTGATATTACGAGTATGCATCCGAATAGTTCAATTGATGAATGTATATTTGGTCCTAGATATACGAAGGTTCTAAGAGAACTAATTCAAGCTAGAGTTGAGATTAAGCATGAGAATTGGGATGTTGTACGAACCCTGTTGGACGGTGCTCTTAATAAGTATGTAGACATGGTTATCAATGGTTTGATAACCTCTAAAGATCTTGCTAATGCTCTTAAGACAGCTATCAATTCTATTTATGGCTTGACTTCTGCAAAGTTCCCAAATGCATTCAAGGATAAACGCAATATTGATAATTTGGTTGCTAAACGTGGAGCTTTGTTTATGGTTGACCTTAAGCATGCTGTTCAAGAGCAAGGTTACACAGTTGCTCATATTAAGACCGACTCTATTAAGATTCCAAATGCTACTCCTAGTATTATTAAATTTGTTATGGATTTTGGTAAGAAGTATGGATATGAATTCGAGCATGAGGCAACTTATGACAAGATGTGTCTAGTTAATAAAGCTGTATACATTGCTAGATATGCTGATCATAAAGATCATAAATTTAGATTGTCTACAGGAGAAGTTGTTGAGACACCATGGACTGCTACGGGTTCTCAGTTCCAATTGCCGTATGTGTTCAAGTTCTTGTTTGCTAAGAAGCCAATTGTCTTCGAGGACATGTGTGAAACCAAAACAGTTAAGTCTGCTTTATATCTTGATATGAATGAAGGGTATCCTCTTCATGCATATACTGAAGAAGAATATAATCAAGCTATAGAAGGAGTTGTGAATAATGCCCTAGAGAAGAAGAAATACGTAATAGAAAAGGATGATAATCCGGATGCTAAACGAGAGGAAATAATAAATGACACACTAAAGAAATACAAAGGTCCTAAAGTTGGAGACCTGGTAGAAACTCATAACTATGTGTTTATCGGACGAGCTGGTCAGTTCTGTCCAATTCAGAAGGATTCTGGTGGAGGAATTCTTGTTCGGGAGCAGGATGGAAAATATGTATCGGCTCCAGATGCTGATGGATATAGATGGTTGGAATCAGAAATGGTCAGAAATTTGAAAATGGAAGACGTTATAGATTCCAGCTTCTATAGAAACAAAGTGGATGAGGCAGTAGCAGCCATTGAGGAATATGGTAATTTCGATGATTTCGTAAGTTATGACGAAGATCCAAATTTGGTCGATATACCTTGACTACCGCCTTGCCAAGATTCAGAATTAATTTATTGTGAAGATTGTCTTTTATATTCTAAAGAAGACAAACAAGCTTTTTGTAAGCTAGGTTTTGATTTATCTAAAATGATAAAGAAAGGTTATTAAAATGTCTAACAATATCGTAGTACCTGCTAATCGTCTATTCAAGAACATCCCTGGAAAGGAAATCACCTGGCGTCATATGGAGAACAACTCCGGCGATGGTCTGTATAGTCGAGAGGGCGTTAGATATTTTGCTATTCGTCTCAATGATGATTTGGCAAACGAGCTTGAAAATGAAGGCTGGCCTGTAATTTGGCGTAACATCAACCATGATGAGGATGATCCTAGAGAGATCATGCAGGGATACCTCAAGGTCTTTATTAAGTATGGAACTAGGTTCCCAGTTGATATTTATCTTATCAACAAGGATAAGAAGTCTAAGACTTTGATTGATGAAACTGACATTGATGCTCTTCATCTTGACTCTAAGCCTATCGAGTTTATCGATGTTATGCTTCGTGCTTATCATTGGACTTATGGCAATCAGGAAGGTGTTAAGGCTCAGGTCCAAGCTATGAATATTATGCTGTCTCAGGACGGCCTTGATGACGACTATGAAGTTGTTTATAACAATTAGTTTTATATTTCATGGCTGTTGAATTGACTAGTGATCAGTTAGCAGCTGTTAATAAGTTACGAACCGGCTCCATTCTTTGTGGTGGGGTCGGTTCTGGCAAGACTAGAACAGCTCTAACTTATTACTATACAAAGGTTTGTGGCGGAGAATTAAAGATAAACGGATCTGGTAAAACAACCATTCCTAAAAAGAAAATTCCATTATATGTCATAACAACTGGTAAGACTCGTGATGAAGAAAATTGGCAAAAAGAATCTTTAATATTTTATGATGTTAATCCAATAGTTGATTCTTGGAATAATATTAAAAAATATAGAGATGTTAAGCACGCCTTTTTTGTTTTTGACGAACAGAGAGTTGTTGGGTATGGTGAATGGTCTAAAACGTTTATTCATATAGCTAGAAACAATGACTGGATATTGTTAAGTGCTACTCCTGGAGACACTTGGATTGAGTACGCTCCTGTTATGATTGCAAATGGGCATTATAAGAATCTTAGTGATTTTAGATATCAGCATGTTGTATATAGCAGGTATACAAAGTATCCTAAGATAGAGAGATATGTCAATACAGGAAAGCTTGAACGATTACGAAGTAAAATAGTTATAAAGATGGATGATAGACGAATAACCATTCCCCATGACATATATGTTAAAGTGGATTACAATAAGGAGTTGTTTGAACAGATTGACACTACTCTATTCGATAGTATAAACAATAAACCAATAAGAAATGCTAGTGAACTATGTTCCATATTAAGGAGAATAGTTAATTCTGATCATAGCAGAATTGATAAGGTTGTAGAGATTTTATCATTCCATCCCAAAGTTATAATATTTTATAATTTTAACTATGAACTAGAAATGCTTATAGATCTAATGGAGAGCATACATTATTCATATAGTCAGTGGAATGGCCATAAACATGAGCCAATACCTAACACAGACCAATGGGCATATTTAGTTCAGTATAGTGCTGGAGCTGAAGGATGGAATTGCATCGAGACAGATACAATTTTATATTTTTCACAAAACTATTCTTACAAAATAATGGAGCAAGCTTCTGGACGAATCAATAGAATGAACACGCCTTTCATAGATTTGTATTATTATCATTTAATATCAGATTCAAGAATAGACGTAGCCATACGAAAGGCTCTTAAGAATAAGAAGCGTTTCAACGAGAGAGCTTTTTGTGGATTATCATTTTAATATTTAGAATCACTATATTTTACACGTCGTTTAATAGATAAGAGGGGGTGTGTCTCGTCTAAGTTTCAATTGCAGTTAACTAGACCTGCTCTTAGACAGACATATTCAATCTCAATAATGTGTTAGTTTAAATGGTAAAACGCGCATTGCGAAAGCGAGGGTTCGAATCCGTCACACATTATTGTTTTTGATTTATCCTTTCTTTTATATTTTCTTATGAAGAAAGGATTGGTCATGACTCCAGAAGGAAAGTTTAAGAAAGAATTAAAGAAAGATTTAGAACACCTGTTTCCTGGTTGTATTATTACTCAACTAGATCCAAATGACATACAAGGTATTCCAGATCTTTTAATTCTTTACGAAAATAAATGGGCTTCTTTGGAGTGCAAGAAATCAGAAAAAGCTCATCATCGACCTAACCAAGATTATTATGTGAATATGATGAATGATATGTCATATTCTAGTTTTATATTCCCCGAAAACAAAGAGGTGGTACTTGATGAACTTAGACGGATCTTTCAAGTTTAATAGACATTTTGAACTTGAAGGAAAACATGCATTTCTCAGTGCAAGTAAGTATCATTGGTTGAACTATGATGAAGAACGTTTGATAGCTGTTTACAATAATGAACAGGCTAAACTCAGAGGAACTCTTCTCCATCAGTTTGCGTGTGATGCTATACGTTTCGGCATACGATTGTTTGATAATAATGATACAATAAACATGTATGTCAATGATTGTATCGCTGACAATATGCATCCTGAAGTAGTTTTATATTATTCTATAAACGCATTTGGTACAGCAGATGCAATCTCGTTTGATGGAAAACAACTTAGGATATATGATTTGAAAACAGGCAAGACTAAAGCGTCTATGAAACAGCTATACGTATATGTTGGCTTGTTTTGTTTAGAGTACAATGTCAATCCGTCCGATATTTCGATTCATTTGCGAATTTATCAAAACGGAGAAGTTCTAGCTTGCGATCCTGAACCAGAAGAAATCTGGGAAGTTATGGATCGTATTATCGCGTTTGATAATATTATACGATCCATACCGAAAGGATAAGAAATGTACATCATAGATGAGGAGTCTTATTTAGAACACGTTGGACGTTCTGTTTTAGACGGTGCTCCTGTTGGCTCTGGTCGATACCCATATGGTTCTGGAGAGAATCCGAATCAAAACTATAGAGACTTTAGAAATCGTGTTCTTCAATTGAGAGCTAAAGGCGTAACAGATCCAAAAGAATTAGCACGATATTTTGGTATGTCTACACGTGATTACAGAAAAGAAATCACTTTAGCTAAAGCTAGTGTTGATCGTGAAGATTATTTCACTGCTAGAAAGTTATTAGCCAAAGGATGGTCTAAGCAGGCAATAGCTAATGAATTAGATTGTTCTACTGGAAGAATTGACAGACTTCTTGAGAAAGATGCTACTGCTAAAGCTAAAGCTATTGATGATACTGTTGAGCTTCTTAAGTCTAGTTTAGCTAATGGTGGCTATATCGATGTTGGTAAAGGTTCTGAGTTATTAGTTGGTGTATCTAGAACTAAGTTCGATGCTGCTCTCAAACAGTTAGAAGCAGAAGGATACAAGATTCAAAGCATACCAATCAAACAGCAATTTGGTCAAGGCAATACTCCTTTCAAATTGTTGACTCAGCCAGATGTCACTAGAAAAGAGATATTCGATAATTCTGACCAAATACGTCCTCCGGTTGATGTAAAGCTAACTTCTGATGGTGACAAGGTAACTTTGCGTCCTGTTCAGAATGTAAAGTCGAAAAGGATTCAAGTAGCTTATGCAGAAGATAAGAATCCTGATGGAAGCTATGGTATAGACAAAGATGGTGTCATAGAGCTTAGGCGAGGAGTTAAAGACCTTGATCTAGGTAAATCGAAATACGCACAAGTTCGAATAGCAGTTGACGGAACCCATTATCTTAAAGGTATGGCCGTTTATGCTGACGATCTTCCTGATGGTATCGATATTCGATTTAATACCAACAAGCATCGAGGAACTCCTCTTATATCACAAGATGGAGGAAAAGAAGTTCTTAAGCCAATGAAAGATCCTTCAAATGAGAAGAATCCGTTTGGAGCAGCTATTCGACCTGGTTTACAAAGAGGAGCTTTAAATATAGTTAACGAAGAAGGACATTGGGATAAATGGAGTAAGACTTTGTCTTCTCAGTTCCTATCTAAGCAATCTCCTTCATTAGCTCAAAGACAGCTAAAAATGGCTAAAGATAATGCAGATGCTGAATTATCAGATATTAAGTCGCTAACAAACAATACTATAAAACGATATTTGTTAGAAAAATTTGCTGATAGTTGTGACAGTGATGCTGTTCATCTCAAAGCGGCGGCACTTCCAAGACAAGCTTCTAAAGTTATTTTACCAGTTCCATCATTAAAAGATGACGAAGTTTATGCTCCTACTTATAAAAATGGTGAGTATATAGCTTTAGTGAGACATCCTCATGGTGGCGTATTTGAGATACCTATTCTTAAAGTTAATAACAATAATAAACAAGCCAAATCCATGATGGGCATTGCTAGGGATGCTATTGGTATTAATTCTAAAAACGCTGGTATTCTATCTGGAGCAGATTTCGATGGTGATACAGTTATCGCTATGCCATTAAAGAGTGCTAAAATAAAGAATCTTAGTCCTAAAGAGATAGATAGCAATCCAATTCTTAAGAAGACTTTAGGAACTCTTCGAACTTTTGATCCAAAAGAAGCTTATCCAGGTGATGGTCTTCCAGCTAAAAAGCTAATGAGTGATAAGTCTAAAGGTCGTCATATGGGCGAAATCACAAATCTGATTACTGATATGACTATCAAAGGTGCGAATCCAGAAGATTTAACTAAAGCTGTTAAGTACTCGATGGTTGTTATCGATGCTCCAAAGCATAAGCTAGATTATAAGCGTGCTCAGGCGGAACTTGGCATAAGCGAACTTAAGAAAAAATACCAACAGGCGAATGGTACAGGTGGCGCTGGAACTATTGTTTCTAGAGCCAAAAGTCAAACGCATCCGGTTGAGATGAAAGAAATAACAAGTGTTAGTAAAATGACACCTGCTGAAAAGAAGCAATGGTATGCTGGAGAAAAAGTATATCGTCCCACTGGTAACGTTACATGGAGTGGAAAGCCAGTAACTACAAAATCTAATCAGATGCGTGATACAAAAGATCCTTATAAGTTGACTTCTGGTGGATCAAAAGAGAATCCTGGAACTGTCATTGAGAAGTATTACGCGGATTACGCAGATCATATGAAGAAATTGGCTAATGAAGCACGAAAAGAGATGCGCTCCACACCAAAATCTGAATGGGTTCGTTCTGCTAGAAATACATACGCCGACGAAATACAATCACTTGATGATAGCTTGACAATAGCCAAGATGAATGCTCCTAAAGAACGTAAAGCTCAAGCATTAGCCAATTCTACAGTTAGAGTCGAACTAGATGCTCATCCTGAATACGACGCTGACGATGTAAAGAAGGCGAAATCTAGAGCATTGGAGTATGCAAGAGCTGTTACTGGAGCTAAGAAGATTTCTGTGCCGATCAGTGATCGTGAATGGGAAGCAATTCAAGCTGGAGCCATATCAGATTCTAAAGTACAAGAGATTCTCCTTAATACCGATATCGACAAGCTTCGTGAAAGAGCTATGCCTAAGACTACAACAGGTTTGTCTACAGCGAAGCGTCAACGAGCTGAGACGATGCTTGATCGTGGGTATACTTGGGAAGAGGTTGCTTCGGCTCTTGGTGTATCTGTTAGCACTGTTAAGCGTGCTATAGATGGTGAATAGGAGGTGTAAAATGGACGATGAGAAAATTGTCACACCTCCTTTATACAAGTTAACTACTATCGATAATCCGTTTCATCCTGTTGATGAACGTGATCAATGGGAACAATTCGATTTAGATCATGGCTATGGAACAGACGCTTATTTGAATCGTGTATCGGGGTTTTCTGATGATTGGACTGAAGCAGAGATTAGACGGAGAGAAAATCAAGCTATGGACGACATCATCCGACTTGATCTTGAGTGTATCTATAGGAAAGTTCTTATAGAAGAGTAGTTTTTATATTTTTAGGCTTTTTTAAACCCCTTAATATAAAAGTGCTATATAGCTACTTTTATATTTTGGGGTTTGTTTTAATGCTTTTTTGAGATTGTCAATATAAAGCTCTTGTTTGAAGTGTTATATGGCTACTTTTATATTTTGTGGTTTGTGTATACGAGAGAAAATATAAGATATGATTATAGTTCTAGGTGTATTCCTGATAAGCATTATCGTTGTTATAGCAATGTTTTTAATAGCTTGGTTTTATTAATAATTATACTATCATTTGTATAATACCCTGATTATAGCATCATTAACTATTATACGAATAATGGTATAGTTATTAATAAAACTTTTTGCTATACCTTATTATCGACTATCATACACAGATCTACATACAAATAATTATGTCATTATTATTTTAGATTACCATTAACGAAACTCTTTGTCATACCTTATTATTGACTATTTGATTAGATTGTTAGTAGATAACATACCAACATCGACTATCATACACGGATCCACATACGAATAATTATGCCATTATTATTTCAGATTACTGTTAACGAAACCTTTTGTCATACATTATCGCCATCATTATAGAGCGACTTATTGACTGACTCCTACCTTGCCTAACGTTTCTCGTCGATTATTTTTGTCATACCTTATCGCTATCGTTGTGGAACGACTTATCGAGTGATCCCTACCTTGCTCATCACCATCGTTATCGAGCGATCCCGGCCTTGCTTATCGTGAGTCATTGACTACTTTTGTCATACCTTATCGCTATCGTTGTAGAGTGCCTCGTTGAGCGATCCTTGCCTCGCTCATTGCCGTCGTTATCGAGCGACTCATGCCGTGCTTATCGCTGTCCATGAACTATTTTGTCATACCTTATTGCCATCGCTATCGAGTGACTCATGCTGTGGCTTGTTGCTGTCCACGAACTATCTTGTCATACTTTTCCCACGCTTTCCTGTTTTTTCTCACTCTTCCCCCACACTTCCTCGCAACTTCCCCAAGCTTTCTCACGTTTTCCCGCAACTTTCCCACGTTTTCCAGCGCTTCCTCGCAACTTTCCCGCTCTCTCACACGCTTCCTCGCGCTTCCTCGCGCAACTCCTCTGAGATTTTCTTGTAAGACCGGGAGAGCACCCCCTGCGCCCCCGCGGTGCGCGCCTCAT
>JAEIGA010000147.1_pt1 | contig 96322 bp, 83 predicted proteins | sample 9270691 | NCBI WGS metagenome assembly JAEIGA01 (sample SAMN17057246, study PRJNA624740) | gut metagenome | biome: biome; isolation source: fecal sample | host: Bos grunniens | place: China: Xizang | collected 2019 | reverse complement strand
TTCAAAAGGGTATTTTTATGCCATTATCTGCGACGGAATGGGCACAGGCTCAAAGGCAGCAGTTGCCTCGAGTCTTGCCGTAAATCTCCTTGAAAAGCTTATAAAAGCAGGCTTTGGCATTAATTCTGCCATTAATACTGTGAATACCTCGCTTATTTCAAAATCAGGTGATGAGTGTTCTGTAACTCTTGATTTAGTAGTCATTGATTTACATACGGGTAGAGCGGAGTTCTATAAATGTGGCGCTCAGGATACATTGGTAAAGCGAAAAGGGAAAATTTCAAATTTAGGCTTCGATTCATTACCATTAGGCATTTTAAGTGGTGTTGAGGTAAGCTCGGGGACTGCTACCGTTGGCTCTGGCGATGTTATTGTTTTGTGTTCAGATGGCGTGCGTGAAGAGGATTTTTGGCAGTTAAGAAACGCTCTTAAGGTTTTCGGTAGCGGAAATGTTAAAGAATTTACAACAGATATATCAAAGGTAATACGAAATTCTCAACCATCTAAAAATGATGATTTCACATTGCTTACATTAGCAATATCAAAAGATTTGGAGTAGTTATGTATAAGTTTACAGGTTTTACAGAAAGTGCAAATAATGCCTTGAATTATGCGGTAGAAAGCGCTGAGAATATGGGACATACCTATATTGGTACTGAACATATCCTTTTAGGTCTTTTATCAGATTCTAAAATGGTTTCAGCAACCATTCTTGGTGTAAAAAAAATCAGTTTAAAAAAAGCAGAGGAGCAAATAAAAGCGACGGTCGGTATAGGTATGCCTACCTCGTTAACACCTGACGACATTACTCCACGATGTAGAAAAATAATTGAGAATGCTCTTTCTCTTAATAATAAAAAAATGAACAGGGAAGCAGGTACAGAACAACTTCTCAATGCTCTTGTACGCGAAACAGATTCTGCAGGTTGTCGTGTGTTAATCTCTCTTGGTGTTCAGCCGTATGAGTTTTTTAGTGGCTATAATTCTCAGAGAAGAGAAGAACAGGAAGAAAAACAAAACAAGTTGTCGAAATCAAAGCCGACTCTTGCGAAATATAGCAGAAATCTTAGTATGCTTTGTGAATCAGGGGAAATAGACCCTGTTATCGGTAGGGATAAAGAGATTCAACGAGTTATAGAAATTCTTTGCCGCAGAACCAAAAACAACCCTTGCCTCATTGGTGAGTCGGGGGTTGGTAAAACAGCAATTGCAGAAGGTCTCGCTTTAGAAATAGCAAGCGGAAGAGCCCCTGAAATATTAAAAAATAAGCAGGTTGTCAGCGTTGATTTAACCTGTATGGTAGCCGGCACAAAATATAGAGGAGATTTTGAAGAGCGCATTAAAAATATTATTGAAGAGGTTTCTTCGGATGGGAATATAATCCTTTTTATAGATGAACTTCATAATATTGTTGGAGCAGGCTCAGCCGAAGGTGCAGTTGATGCAGCAAACATTTTAAAACCGGGTCTTGCCCGTGGAGAAATACAGGTTGTAGGAGCTACAACAATTGATGAGTATAGAAAGTTTATAGAAAAAGATGCAGCTCTCGACAGACGTTTCCAAACAGTTTTTGTGAATGAGCCTGATGAAAAAACCGCAATTGAAATGCTTAAAGGTCTTCGTGGTCTTTACGAAAAGCATCATGGTGTAGAAATATCTAATGACGCAATTAATGCGGCAGTCTCATTAAGTGTGCGTTATATGACAGATAAATTTCTGCCTGATAAGGCCATAGATTTGATTGATGAAGCGTCTTCTCAAGTGCGTCTTAAAAGCTATATTCCTCCTGAAGATATAAAAAAACTTGAGGGGAAGCTCTCTGAGGTTGCTCGTAAAAAAACCGTATCTATTGAAAACCAGGATTTTGAAACTGCTGCAAATTTTAGGGATAAAGAAAAGGAATTGTCAGCAGTTTTAAGGAGCAAAAAACAGTATTGGCAGGATAATATCAGAGTTAATAAAGAAACTGTTACGGCAGACGATGTCGCTCGCGTTGTATCATCTCTTTGTGGTGTCCCTGTTGCTCAGATAACCAAGGATGAAGCCCAAAAGCTCCTCGCGCTTGAAGAACAACTAAATGACCGTATAGTAGGTCAAAATGAAGCTGTTTGTGCCGCTTCGAAGGCAATAAGAAGAGGTAGAGTATCTTTTAAAAACCCAAAGAGACCTATAGGCTCGTTTATTTTTTTCGGGCCAACAGGTGTGGGAAAAACAGAACTTACAAAAGCTTTGGCAGAAACTGTTTTCGGTTCAGAACAGAATATAATTCGTTTTGATATGTCCGAGTATACAGAAAAACACTCCGTATCACGTCTTGTTGGTGCGCCACCGGGTTACGTGGGTTATGATGAAGGCGGCCAATTAACCGAGAAAATTCGCCGACAACCATATTCTATAGTGCTTTTCGATGAGATCGAAAAAGCAGATGCAGAAATATTCAATCTTTTATTGCAGATATTAGAGGATGGCATTTTAACAGATTCAACAGGACGCAAATGCGATTTCAAAAATAGTATAATCATTATGACATCAAACATAGGCGCAAGACTTATTTCTAAAAATGCGAAATCCATAGGCTTTCAGGAGGATAACGGTAACTCGAAATCGAATGATAAAATAAAGGAGCTTGTTCTGCGCGAAGCAAAGGATTTCTTTAAACCTGAGTTTATTAATAGGGTAGATGAGCTTATTGTTTTTAACGCTCTTACAATAGATGATATAAAAGAAATATCGCGGCGAATGCTTTCGGAGTTATCTTACAGATGCAAAAAATCTGGTGTTGATTTAACATTCTCTGATGATGTGATTGAAAAAATAGCGGAAAAGGGTATGGATACAGTTTATGGTGCAAGACCTTTACGTCGGGCTGTAACATCATATATTGAAGACCCGTTATCCGAAAAATTTCTTTCAGGAGAAATAAAAGCAGGAAAATCATATATTGCTACAGTTGATGGTAATTCATTTAGTTTTCAGGAGCTTTGATTGTTTTGCTTTCCTTCGGCAATACCTGAAACGACTATTCCTAAAAAACCAATTCCACAAACACTTTTTGCACATTCAATAAGTGGGTCTGTCAGTAAAAGTAATTCGTAATGAATCTTTGAATGTGTTGCTGTAAGAGTGTACACAGCAGTAAACAGAAGTGTATAAAACAATATAATTGTTATTCTTATAATCAAGCGTGTGTTGCTACCTAGTTTACGGTAGACCTCACACGCTTTTTTCACTATTGTCATTTTAATAATCACCAGAACAAGAATAAATTAAAATCCTATAAAAATCAATGGTAATTGAACCCAAAATGTTGTTAAAAGTATTGCATAACCATACTGTATTTGGTATAATTATATATATTTTTTAAACGAGGTGCACATTATGAAATGTCCTTTTTGCAGTTTCGAAGAAAGTAAGGTTATTGACTCCCGTCCAACAGACGAGGGCGAGCGTATCCGTCGTCGCCGTGAATGTATGAGTTGCGCTAAGCGCTTTACTACATATGAAATTATTGAAAGCGTGCCTATTGTTGTTGTAAAAAAGGATAAATCACGTGAAGTATTTGACCGCGATAAACTTTTCAATGGTATGATGCGTGCATGCGAAAAGCGTCCGGTTTCAGTTGATGTTATTGAAAAGGCCATTGATGAAATTGAAGCAGAACTTCAGAATTCACTTGATAGAGAAGTTACTTCTGTTAAAATTGGTGAATATGTAATGGATAAGCTCAAAGATATCGATGAGGTTGCATATGTGCGCTTTGCATCTGTATATCGTCAGTTCAAGGATATCAACACATTTATGAGTGAGCTTAAAAAGCTCCTTATTGAGGATTAAAATTATAAGGCTACCCATGGTAGCCTTTAATTCGTGGTAAGGGTTATGTCTGAATTTATTTGTCCTGTTTGTAAGCATAAACTTAATAAAAGTGAAAGTCAATATGTCTGTACTCAAGGTCATAGCTTTGATGTTTCTAAGGATGGATATGTAAACTTACTTATGAGTCAGCAAAGCTCTGCTAAGCGCCATGGCGATGATAAGCTTATGGTTCGCTCTCGTCGCGATTTTTTAGAAAAAGGCTTTTACAAAAGTCTAAGCAATAAGTTGTGTGAAACAGTAAAAAACTATGTGAATCCACATAGCGTTATTGTAGATGTAGGTTGCGGTGAAGGTTATTACTCAAATGCAATATCTAAAGTCATCTTAACGGATTTTTACGGTGTTGATATTTCTAAGGATGCTCTCAGGTATGCATCAAGGTCTATGAAGGAAGGGCAGTTTGCTGTAGCGAGTGCTTTTAATCTTCCTTTTGAAGATTCGGCGGTTGATTGCGTTCTTAACATTTTCGCACCATCCGCTTATAATGAATTTTATAGAGTTTTGAAGGAAAACGGGCTTCTCATTAAATCGGTGCCACTTGAAGAGCATCTGTGGGGACTAAAAAGTGTTTTATACGATAAACCGTATAAGAATAAACCTGAAATAAGAAATGAAGAGTTATTTGAACTTGTTTCTGAAACAGAAATTAAGTATGAAATTAATCTCACTGATTCAGAAGATATTCTTAATCTTTTCAGAATGACACCGTATTATTATAAAACGAGTAGAGAAGATGCTGAAAAATTAATTAACCAAAAAGAACTTACAACAATCGTTCATTTTTGTGTTGAGGTATACAGAAAGAGGTAGCATTATGAAATTTGAAAATAACTGGGAATCATTAAATAGCCGTAAGGTGCCTGAATGGTTTGGTAAAGCAAAGTTTGGTATCTTTATTCATTGGGGGCTTTATAGTATCCCTGCTTATGCACCTGTTAAGGATTACGCTGAGTGGTATGGCTACGCATGTAATATGGAGAATTGCCAGACAGAAGCTCAGGAGAAATATAAGGCTTATCATAAAGAGCATTATAATTCAAGACCGTATTATGATTTCAAAGACGAATTTACAGGTGAACGCTTCGATGCTCAGAAGTGGGCAACTCTTTTCAAACGTTCAGGCGCTAAGTACATAAACTTTGTTTCAAAGCATCATGATGGCTACTGTCTTTACGAAACACAGTATGCACCGGGTCTTAATTCCGTAGAATGCGCTCCCAAACGCGACTTTCTTATGGAGCTTAAAAATGCAATGGAAGGTACGGGTGTAAAATTTGGTGTTTATCATTCAGTTTATGAGTGGTGGCATCCATATTACCTTGAAGACCCTGAAAAATACGCTCTTGAGCACCTTCATCCAATGCTTAAAGAACTTGTTGAAAAATATCAGCCTCATACTCTTTTTACTGATGGAGAGTGGGAGCATGAAAGCTCAGTATGGCATTCAACAGAGTTTTTACAGTGGCTTTATAACGAGTCTTCTGTTAAAGATTTTATTGTACCTAACGACCGTTGGGGTAAAGAAACTCGCGGAAGAAAAGGTGGTAATTTTACTACCGAATACGGTATCATTGATGTTTATCTTGGTACCGAAAGAAGAATAGAAGATGTTGAACTCGACAGACCATTCGAAGAGTGTCGCGGTATTGGTTGTTCTTTCGGTATAAACAAGGAAGAAGGCTGCGAAAACTATCTTTCTGTTAAAGAGCTTCTTAAAACACTTTGCTCACTTGTTTCAAAGGGTGGTAATTTCCTTCTTAATATCGGTCCTGATGGTGATGGTACAATTCCACCACTTATGGAGGAACGCCTTTTAGGTATGGGTAAATGGCTTGAAGTTAATGGCGAAGCTATTTACGATAGCGAGGTTTACTTCAATAAAGCTCCCGAAGGTGTTTATTACACTCAGCGAGATGGCTTTATTTACGCAATAACCGAAAGATTCCCATCAAAAGAAACAGTATTTGAAGCGATTGATTATAAAGATAACTATGAAATTACTCTTCTTGGTAGCAATGCAAAGGTTATTACTTCCGACTGCGGTGGCAAATTAGCTCTTAAGGCAGATATCTGCTCTCCCGAAGATGTGAATTCAGAACACCTTTACGTTTTCAGAATTAAATAAATATGATACATCCAATTAAGCATTTTAAAACAATAACAAAACATCGCCATGTTGTAATAGTCCATTGCTTTAAGGCGGGTGTTTTCTGGCAAGGTCTGCGCCATGATTTATCAAAGTATTCACCGACGGAGTTTATTCCGGGTATGAAATACTATGCAGGCACTCATAGTCCTAATGAGACCGAGCGTGCAGAATTTGGCTATTCTCTTGCATGGATACACCATAAAGGCAGAAATAAGCATCATTTTGAGTATTGGACTGATTATAATCCAAAATCAAAGGTTGTTGAGCCTGTTAAAATGCCTATGCGCTATGTTGCAGAAATGTTTTGCGACAGAGTTGCCGCAGGCAAAATCTACAATGGCAAAAACTATAACGATAAATCACCAATAGAGTATTTTATGAAGGCGAAGGGAAGGCGCGTCATTCATCCTGAAACCTCAGATTTACTTGAATCATTACTTGTTATGCTATCGGAACAAGGTGAGGATGCAACCTTTCAGTATATCAGTAAGCTTGTAAAAGAAGATAAAAAGCAAAGAAAATAAATAATATTTAACTATTTTGTAAATAAACTTTTATAAGTTTTTGTTTTTATTGCTTTTTAGTGATGGTTTATGGTAGAATTTTTCTATAGTATATAAAAATAAATCGGCGGAAATTATTTATTTGAAAACATGGTTTTCGTCTTGGAGGAATTATGAAAAAACTTGTTGTATCAATGGTAGCAATTGTTCTTGTGTCATCTATTATTACTCTTTGTGGTTGTGAAGCAACAGTAAACCTTGATGGAAAAAATAATACAACCAATGTTCCAACAACTTATGAGGAGCCTACTCTTGTTGTTGAGGTTACAAATGAAGAGGGAACAGTTATTTCTACTGAAACAGTAACGATGTCTGCTCAGGATAAGGAAGAGGAAAAGAATTTCTATGCTCCTGTTACTCAATCAGGAGTTTCAACAGGTGTGTCTCAGGACCGTGTTCAGCAGGCTATCCAGAATCAGCAGAATGCAAATAAACCTGATACAGAAAATACAGCTCCGGATATTAATGGAGATACCGGTAACGCGCCTGCTCCTGTAGTTCCGTTTGTTCAGGATGATGCTGCTGTTCTTCGTTCAAATCAGTATATGATTAATGTTCGCCTTGTTGATTCTCAGGGAGTTGCCCAGAATTATAAGATTGCTAAAAACGGGAAATACTCTTCAGTTTCTATGATTTATAATGATGTTCCGATGGGCGTTATTATTGGTGGAGATATGTGGTATCTCCTCTCTGTTTCTGATAAAATGTATATAGAGATTCCTAAAGAGCAGATTGAGGAAAGCGCTAAAGACGATGAATTTGGTCAGTTACTTATGGATGATCCGTTTGACTTTAACAATGAAATCGTTTCAAAAACCACTGTAACTGAGGATGGTATAAAATATAATGTTGTTGAATACGATAACGGTAATAAAGACTACTTTATCGGTAAAACAATTATTAAAACTACAGCTGAAGATAACAGCGTTATGTATTACGACAGTGTTTCGCCTATTGCTCCTATGTCTCTTTTCACGCCTCCTGCAGATTATAAGAAAACAACGGTTACAGAGGAAAATGCCTCTGATATAGTTGGTGCTATTGAGCCTAATGCAGTTTCAGTCTCAGATGAATCAGATGAATAATAAAACAGCTTTAGTTACCGGTGGTGCTAAAGGAATAGGTGCGGCTATATGCCGTGTGCTTGCCGAAAACGGCTACAATGTAGCAATAAATTATAATACATCCCAGATTGAAGCGCAGGCTCTTAAAGCGGAACTTTCCACTTCTGCATCTGTGGAGATTTTTAAAGCAGATGTATCACTTTCCAACGATGTTGAAAAAATGTTTTCGGAAATAGAAAAGAATTTTGGCGGAGTTGATATTCTTGTCAACAATGCAGGTATAGCGGAGCAAGCGCTTTTTACGGATATTACTGACGAAATGTGGCAACGTATGATTGGTACAAATCTTACAGGCGCATTTAATTGCTGCAGGCGCGCGCTTCCGTTTATGATTAGTAGAAAATCAGGTAAAATTATAAATATTGCATCTATGTGGGGAGAGGTGGGAGCCTCTCTCGAGGTGCATTATTCTGCTGCTAAAGCAGGTCTTATAGGTTTGACCAAAGCTCTTGCCAAGGAAGAAGGGCTTTCAGGTATTACAGTCAATGCGGTTTCTCCCGGTGTTGTTGAAACAGATATGCTTAGTTCCTTTACTGAAGATGATAAAGCTGCTTTGAAGGAAGAAACACCGCTTAACAAAATAGGCTCGGTAAACGATATTGCTCAGATGGTGGCTTTTCTTGCTTCTGATAAGGCGGATTTTATAACAGGTCAGGTTATTTCGGTTAATGGCGGATATGTAATTTAGGAGTGTCGTTATGTGTAAAAGAATCATAAGTGTATTATTAACTCTTGTGCTGATAGTAACGTTTGCCTTTTCATCTGCTGTAGGTGCTAGTGCTGCAACAGGTGTCAGAGGTACAGTTACAGGTACAATGCAGGATACATCTGATGACTCAAGTGGTCCGTTAAGTTGGACCTTTACATATGACAGAACAAGAGGTTCTGCATCTCTTACAATAACAGGTAACGGCTATATGCCCAACTATACTGATGATTCCTGGTTTAATATTCAACAGGAAGTTCAGTGCTATATTACTAACGTTACGATAGGTGAGGGCGTAAAAAGCATTATGGAAAATGCTTTTATGTACGAAATCAACCTTACAAGCATAACTCTTCCCGAAAGTCTTGAAAGAATAGGCGATAACGCTTTTGCCTATACAGGAATTAAATCAATTCATGTTCCGTCAAAGGTCGAATATCTTTCAGGAACAATGTTTTTTAATTCACCAATAAAGGCGATAACAGTCTCTGAAGACAACCCATATTACAAATCCTTTGATGGAGATGTTTACTCTAAGGACATGAAAACCCTTATTGTAAGTGCTCCCGGAAAGTTTGTTGAGAATAGTTATCATAATTTTAAAATACCATCAAGTGTAAATGTTATTGCACCAAAGGCTTTTTATATGTCTCAGATCCGAGAGATAATTATTCCTTCAAACGTTACTGAAATAAGAAATATGGCGTTTGCAGGCTCGGCTATAGAAAAAGTCAGTATAGATGCCGGTCTTCAGATGATTTACGATAGCGTATTTCTCGCTTGCGATAATTTAACTGAGATTGCGTTACCGTCAACTATAACTTATCTTGGCTGGTATTCTCTCGGATATGGATATCAGCTCGATTTAGAGGGAATAGAAACGTTCCTTGATTCTGCAGGTGTGTCTCATGGAGTTATTACTCCCGATAACTGCCAAAATTATCTTGAGCAGATAGGCTATACTGCAGACCAATTTGTTGTTATAACTCCGAATAATGATTTTTCACTTTATGCTTGTCCCGGTTCAATCGGAGAACAATACGCAAAAGAAAACGAACTTGAATATTGTGCAACATATACCGATTGTTCTCGTTTATATACAGCAAGGATGGTATCTGGCGGAATTCTTCTTGAATGGCTTATTGCACCAAAAGCCTCATCTTACAGAATTCTCAGGAAGAATGTCTACAATAAATGGGAACCTTTAGATGTGGTAAATGGACAGAAAAAATATTCGTATATTGATACAAATCCAATAGAAAACTATGTTAACGAATATGCTATTCAACCATTTAATAGCGTCGGTAACGGCTATCACGACAAAGAAGGTCTTTCTTGTTACTACATAAAAGAACCAAAACTTCTTTCTGCTTCAGCCGGTGCAAATGGTATAACAATCAGCTGGCAGGCAGTCAACGGTGCATATAATTACTGTATTTATCGCAAAACTGCGGGAGATACACAGTGGAAGCTGTATGCAACTGTTTCAAGCTCAAATACTCAGTTTACGGATTCTGATGTTTCAGCAGGTCAGACCTATTCATATACAGTTTCTGCTAAAAATGCAACTGCTGAAAGCACCTATAACGCTACTGGTATTTTAAAAGCTTTCCTCAACCAACCAAGAATAGCTGTGTATAATGTGGCTGCCGGTGTTGCCGTACGTTGGGAATATTCAGGCCCTGCGGATTTCTTTAAGGTGTATAGAAAAACATCTTCATCAGGTTGGAGTCTTATCTATACCGCTAAGGGCAATGAAAGAGTTTTTGTAGATAAGAGCTTGACATATGGCACAGAATACTTTTATAAAGTTGATGTAGTGTCAGGTAATTTCCAAAGTAATGAATCCCAACCCGGTGGAGCAGTAGTTGCAATGCAGTCCCCGATGAAATTTACTGTTGAAAACAGAGTTTCCGGTATACAGGTGAAGTGGTCAAAGTGCGCAGGCGCAAAGGGTTACTACGTTTATAGGCGTACAGTATCATCAGGATGGCGTAGAATTGCTGTTATAAACAACGCTAATCAGGTATCTTACCTTGATACAAACACTCAGAGCGGTACCACATATATTTATACAGTTAAGTCATTTAACGGCAAATATATGAGCACTTATAATACAAACGGCAGACGAACGATTTTCCTAAATACGCCTAAAGCTAATAATGTGAAAAGCACAAACAAAGGTATGCAGGTAAAATATACTGCAAGCCCTAATGCCCAGGGTTATTATATTTATAGAAAAACTCCTACATCAACATGGAAGCTTGTGGGTACTGTTAAAAACGGTAAAACTACAACCTTCTATGATACCACTTCAAAGAAAGGGCAAACCTATACATACACCGTAAGAGCATATAAAAACGGCGTGCGAAGCAGCTATTACTCTTATGGTTATAAGGTTAAAGATGTTCATTAAATATGTTTTTTAAAAAGAAAAAGCCTGAGCAGAAGGGGTATGTTTATAAGCCTCGTCAGTTTGAGCGTGATGAAAAAATCGAAATACAAAAAATTGTGTCAACAATTCCTGTAACAAGAAAGTTGCTTTCTCAGGATTTACTTGTTACGGCAATCAATAATTTCGTTGTGAAGAACGTGAAAATCGGATCAACAGCCGCTCATCACGTAAATACAACTAAGCATCCGCAATTGTTCTTTCAGTCTATGAAAGAGTTGATCTCAAGTACAGAGGAGCTTCAAAAATTAGAGCCGTATTGGCGTTTTGAAGGCCATACTCCAACAGAGCAGCTTGAGGATTTGCGTGCAAGGAAGGATAAAATTATACGTGGTTTTATTTATGATTCCTTTACAAGCTTAGTTGAACAAATTGAAAAGACAAAAAGTCCTTCAGCGAAACAGAAGCTTTTTGACACATATCAGGCATCATTAATAAATAATATAGATGTTTGCGGTGAAGAAAATTTTGAGTTTTTCAAAAATCTTTGTCGTGAAAAACTAAATATAGAAGAATAAAGGGGATTATGAAAATGGCTTATCTTAGCGACATTGAAATTGCACAGAGCTGTAAAATGAAGCCTATAGGTGAAATTGCTGCAAAGGCAGGCATCGGGGATGAATTCCTTGAGCCTTATGGCAGATATAAGGCAAAGGTTGATTTATCTTACCTTAAAACTAAAGACACAGACGGCAAGTTGGTTCTTGTTACTGCTATTACACCAACTCCTGCAGGCGAAGGTAAAACAACAACTACAATCGGTCTTGCAGATGGTATGAATATTTTAGGCTACAATACTTGCGTTGCTCTGCGTGAGCCTTCTTTAGGTCCTGTTTTTGGCGTTAAAGGCGGTGCGGCAGGTGGCGGCTACGCTCAGGTTGTTCCTATGGAAGATATTAACCTTCATTTCACAGGCGACTTCCACGCTATCGGCGCTGCAAACAACCTTCTTGCTGCAATGCTTGATAACCATATTCAACAGGGTAATGCTCTCGGCATTGACGTTAAACGTATTACATGGAAGCGTTGCGTTGATATGAACGACCGTCAGCTTCGTAATATTGTTGATGGTTTAGGTGGCAGAATGCAGGGTGTTCCTCGTGAGGACGGCTTCGATATTACTGTTGCAAGTGAAATTATGGCTGTTTTCTGCCTCGCAACATCTGTTACGGACCTCAAAGAACGTCTTGCAAGAATCGTTGTTGCGTATAACTACGATGGCGCACCTGTAACCTGTGGTGATATTAAAGCTCAGGGCGCTATGACAGCTCTTCTTGTAGATGCGGTTAAGCCAAACCTTGTTCAGACACTTGAAGGCACACCTGCTTTCGTTCACGGTGGACCTTTTGCTAATATTGCTCACGGCTGTAATACAGTTCTTGCTACCAAAATGGCTCTCAGAACCGCTGATTATACTATTACAGAGGCAGGCTTCGGTGCAGATTTAGGTGCAGAGAAGTTCCTTGATATCAAGTGCCGTGCTGCAGGTATTAAGCCAAATGCAGTTGTAGTTGTTGCAACTGTACGTGCTCTTAAAATGCATGGTGGTCTTAAGAAAGACCAGTTAGGTGAGGAGAATATTGAAGCACTCGGAAACGGTATACCAAACCTTCTTCGCCACGTTTCAAATATTAAAAATGTTTATAATCTTCCTTGCGTTGTTGCAGTTAACCGCTTCCCTACAGATACAGATGCCGAAATAGATTTTATTATCGCAAAATGTAAAGAATTAGGCGTAAATACTGTTCTTTCAAATGTATGGGCTGAGGGCGGTAAAGGTGGCGTTGAACTTGCAAAAGAGGTTGTACGCCTTTGCACAGAAGAAGATAATTCAGGCTTTACATATTCATATGAAGACGATACAACAATCGAAGAAAAGCTTAATGCTATCGTAACAAAGGTTTATGGTGGTACAGGTGTTGAGCTTACTGCAAACGCTAAAAAGCAGGCAGAGTCTCTTGTTGCTGACGGTTTCGGCAATCTTCCTGTTTGCGTTGCAAAAACACAGTACAGCTTCTCCGATGACCCAACGAAGCTTGGTGCTCCTGAAGGCTTTAAGGTTACAGTCAGAAATCTTAAGGTTTCCGCAGGCGCAGGCTTTATAGTTGCCCTTACAGGTGATATTATGACAATGCCGGGTCTTCCGAAGAGCCCTGCTGCAGAGCGTATTGACGTTACAGAGGACGGCAAAATCACAGGTCTTTTCTGATATAAATATAACGGAGTTTAAATATGGAAAACACAACAGTAGAAAAAAAGAAAATAGTTTTAAGCTGTATTCAGCCAACAGGTACGCCAACTCTTGGTAACTACCTTGGCGCGCTTAAAAACTGGGCAAATATGTGTGATGACTACAACTGTCTTTATGGCGTTGCAGATCTTCACTCAATCACGGTGCCCACCTTCCGCGAGAATCCACAGCAGTTAAAGAAGAATACACTTGAATTGTACGCACTTCTTTTAGCTATAGGTCTTGACCCTGAAAAGAACATTATTTTCGTTCAGAGTCAGGTGCCTACTCACGCGCAGTTAGGCTGGATTCTTAACTGCTATACTCAGTTTGGTGAGGCATCGCGTATGACTCAGTTTAAGGAGAAAAGTCAGCGTCTCGGTGAGAATATTTCTGTTGGTCTTTTTGATTATCCTGTTCTTATGGCAGCAGACATTCTTATCTATAATGCAGATTTCGTGCCGATTGGCGCAGACCAGAAGCAGCATCTTGAGCTTGCAAGAAATATATGCGACCGCTTCAATGCTATTTACGGTAACGTTTTAAAAGCACCTGACCCGTTTATCGGCAAAGCAGGTGCAAAGATTACCTCTCTTCAGGATCCCACAAAGAAGATGAGTAAATCAGACGATAACCCGAAATCATATATCTCAATGCTTGATGAGCCTAACGTGATTATGAAAAAAATCAAATCTGCCGTAACAGACAGTGAGGCTTGCGTACGCTATGCAGAGGGTAAGGATGGTATAAATAACCTTATGACTATCTACTCTTGTTGCACAGGCAAATCCTTCGAAGAGATTGAAAAAGAATTTGAGGGTAAGGGCTATGGCGATTTTAAAACTGCAGTAGGTGAGGCAGTTTGCGCAGAGCTTGCACCAATTCAGGCTCGCTATAAGGAGCTTATTGCAGATAAGAAGTACCTTGAAGAGTGTATGAAAAAAGGCGCCGAAATGGCAACTAGAATTTCACAAAGAACACTTGATAAGGTAATGAAAAAAGTCGGCTTCTATCAGACAAAATAAAAAATCAAATTATAAAACCTCTGCATTGTTGCACAAAACGATGCAGAGGTTTTTGTTTATTTATACAAAAAATTTATAAATTCCCAAAAAATATGTTGCCTTTCAGGAATTTTGACATATATAAATGAAAGCAAAAAATTTAAAAGGGATGAGTCCGATGGAAAGATAAGTTCAAAATACAAGGTTCAATTGTAGGGCACGGATACCAGCCGTGCCGGTAAAATGATAATAAAATATAACGAAAGGATGAAAATAATGAAAAAAACTAAAAAAGTGTTAGCCATAATTTTAAGCGTTGTAACAATTCTTGGTGTGTTTTCCTGTTCAACAACAGTTTTCGCTGAGGAATACAACAGCTTTGTTGCAGAGCAAGAGTATCAGGACAAGCTTTTAACAGAAACTGTTGAAAACGAAAAAACTGAAGCAGAAATTATTTGCGAAGTGCCTGAAAAACGCGATGAGTTTTCAAAAACATATAAGCGTGCAGACGGCTCATTTACAACAGTTTTTTCGCAAACACCGTTGCATACATATGACGGCACGGAGTGGAAAGAGATTGACAACTCTTTGCAGTCAAATGGCGATGTTATTGAAAATGCAGACGGCAAATTCAATGTTGAATTTCCTGAAAGTATTTCTGAAGATAACAAAATCACCATTGAAAATCAAGGTGAAAATTTATCCTTTTCTTTAAATAATATAAATGAAAGCACCGCAGAGGTAGTCGCAAAAGAAGAAAGTGCCGATGTGGTAGAAAAAGACCTTAGCAAACCTATTTCAGAAATTACTTACGAAAACATTAATGAAGATACCCACGTGCAGTATATTGTTTCTGCAGACTATGTTAAAGAGAATATTATTGTAAACAACAAGGATAGCCTTAAGAACACATATTCCTTTAATATAGAAAAAGGCGACCTTGTTGCAACACTTGGAGAGGATAATTCTCTTAATTTCAAAAACGCACAAGGTGAAACAGTTTTCACAATACCCGCACCTGTTATGACAGATGCAAACAACGCTGTTTCATACGATATAGCAGTAAGCGTCGCAAATGAAAATACCGATATTCTCACCCTTACCTACACACCATCAAAGGAGTGGCTTGAAAGTAAGGATAGAGTATACCCTGTTATAATTGACCCGGTAATTAACGTAAATGATTCGGAAAGTCGATTTTTTGAAAATGCAGTTTTAATGTACAATGAAAATGACACATCATATGAGAACGGCAATTTCTATAACCAGGGAACAGGTGTTGTTATAAACGATTCTGTAAACGCCGGTGATGTTACAAAAGCAGAAACGTTGTTTAAATTTGATATGGCTATTTTCCAAAGCCTTACAAATCCTGAGCTTGTTGTAACAAACGCAACATATTATAGTGTAGGCACCGTTTCGGGAGGTAACCTTCTCGCCAAAGAAATAATTGGTGATTGGGATGCAGAGCAGATAACCTTTAGGGATGTTTACCCCGCGAATAACGCTGAACCCGTAATTACATACGGACCTGCTTTTGACTATTTCATTGGCTCGTCGAACGATTCCAATGAAACCGAAGTAGCGATAGTGTGCTTTAACGTTACCGAATTATTCAATAAATGGTTGCAAGGCACAAACAATGGCTTTGCAGTTGTCGCTGAAGAAAATACCCGAGCAGCTCTTTTGCTTGATGGACATATCGGTTCAACAGGGTTCAACTCCTATTTTACTATTGACTTTGTAGATACGAGCTGCGGTAACGACAGCTTTGAATACCTTACTCAAGAGATAGGCAGAGCAGGTACAGCGTATGTAAATACATTCAGCCGTAGCATTACAATGGCGCGTAGCGATATTTCAATGAACGGACTTCGCTTGCCTGTAGAAATTTCCTTTGCCTTTAATCCTGCTTTAAGGAATTTTGTTGATTATTATCTTTCAACCTTCAGCCCTCAGGAGCAACAATACCTTAAAATTTCTTACGGCAATAATTGGCTTCCGCTTAATATGCAGGCTCTGTTTTTAACCGGTGAAAACCAGTGGCAAGCCTTCACGGGCGAGGGAACGCTTGTAACCTTTAATAAAACAACCGAAACAACAGAAGACGGTACTCAAATAGTTTTTGAATCGGACTCAACAAGCGACTCAGGCTACGCCCTTGAACTGATTGACCAAACAAAGCCTGTAAGCGCACCAAACCTGCGCCTTGTTTCTCCCGACGGTAACGCAACGTATTTTAATCAAATAGGTCTTGTAAAAGCAATTTGTAGTGGCGAAACAGAGCTTACAGATTCCGCAGATGCTATTCGCTATACATATAATTCGCAAAACCCCACCAAAATTGAAAAAATAACCGATGGCGTTGGCAGGCAGTATGTTTTCGCTTACAACGCTACCACAGGCTTGCTTGAAAAAGTGAATTGCCTCACCGCAGATGGCACACAAATCAAGGCAGGTACAACAAATACCGATTTGTGCGTAACATATGCATACGATACAAACGGAAATTTAACAGGCGTAACATATCCTGACGTCAAAACTATAACCTACACCTATTCGGGCGCAAACCTTGTTAAAGCCGAAAATATTGATGGTTACAGTATTCAATATACATACGATACGCAAGGCAAGGTTACAAAGGTTGAAGAATTTGCGGGCACTACGGCAGGCAACCTTATCACCCTTGAACCTCTCAGCAATCGTCAGGTGAAAATAACCGATGCCTATACAGGCACCCAAACTCAGCAGTTCGGCAAAGACGGCAAACTCAATTACACCTTTGACGACAAAGGCAATTTCTGCAAATCAGAATATGCACCGTCAAATGATGAGAATGTGTATTCAGGCTCAGAGTGGAAAGTATCTTCTGAGAATTTCTTGAAGAACGGGTCGTTTGAAGAAAATTCCACATTGAATAATTCAAGAGGAAAATATTGGTCTAATAATTTTGAAAGAATTGAGTACGAGGATGCTTTTGGCGGTAGTTATGTATATCTGATTTCAAGTGATGCTGATGTAACAAAATATATTGAGCAAACAATTGAAGTTCTTAACCCTTGCTCGTATACTTTGTCAGCCTATGTTAAAAGTCAGGTTGCAGGGGAACTTACACTCAAAATTATTGCAACAGACGAAAACAACGAAATCGAAGAAGAGTTGTTTGAAATAACCTCTGCAGAGGATTGGGAACGTTTCAGTGTTACATATACACCAGATGATTTTGTTCCTGTTGAAATAACAGCAAGCATAGGCTTTGAAAATAGCAAGGGTACATATTATGTTGACGGCGTTCAGCTTGAAAGTGGTAACGGTACGGCAGAATATAACCTTGTTGAAAACAACACTTTTAACAATTCAGATGAATATTGGACTGAATCAACAATTATTGATGAAAATATTAATGGTGAGCTTGTTAAGACTGTAAAACTTGCAGGTGGTTTGCCAAGCTATAACGAAAATGTTCTGACCGATAATATTTCATCAATTACTCAGTCAGTAGCTATTGATGGCAAAAAAGGCGATGTTTATTCAGTGGGCGGTTGGTTCAAAGGTCTGTTTGACGATAACTACATATCCGATGAAATAGACGAAGAAGCACCGGCGCTCACAAATAGCCTTGCACAAATCAAGGTAAGCTACAGCTATGCTGAAACTGTTACAGACGAAAACGGCAACGAAACAACCGAGAACAAAACAGAAGAGTTTGCAGTTGATTTTGCGCCAAATAACAACGGCTGGCAGTATGCCGTTGACAGCTTCGCTCTCAAAGCAGATGTTACCGCAGTTGATGTAACTGTCATGGCAAAGAATATTCCTGCTGATTCTTGTGCCACAAACATTGAGCTTACAAGGGATAATGATGCCATCAGCTTCGGTTTTGATGAAGATACCGATATTGATACTTCAACAAGTACAGAAGGAACCACAGAAAACACAGAATCTTGCCCCTGCACAGATTGTGAAGAATTTGACTGCTCCTGCCGTTGCACAACTGCAGATGCTTGTACCTGTGTTCAGTGTAAACGTCGTGGTAATATTGAAGAAAAGAGCGAAGACGGCAAAGATGTTACTACAAAGTCCTTCGACGGTGAGAAATATATGCAGTCCACAGTTCACTATTCAGATGATTTAAACTATATCACAGCTGAAATAGACACAAACAATATTTCTTCAGGTTATGCATATAATAATAGTGGCGTGCAGGTTTCCTCTTCAAACGGTGCAGGTGTTGTAACAACTTATCAAAGTAACCCAATGGGTTATCTGACACTTGCAGAAGTAAACGCCACAGGGCTTACAGATAACGCTGTAAAGGCTGCAATCGGCTATGTTTACGATGGTGATACTCTTACAACTGTAAATGAAAATAATGTGCAGTACACCTATTCATATGATGATTGGGGTCAGCTGAAAAACATTTCTGTTGACGGAAATATAATTGTGAGTTACAATTATGGTGGAAATGAAAAACGTTCACAGCTTAATAGTATTGTTTTTGGCGATACTATTGGTGAAGATTTTACGGTTAAGTATTCATATAAAGACGGCAATATTATAAAGGTTGAGAAATATATTCTTGTTGAGGGCGAAAGAGATTCAGTTACATTCAACTATGAATATGATAATCTCTGTAACCTGACAGATATACGAGATAATGCTACAGGCAGACAGATTTCATATACCGAAACAGGTCTTGTGATTAGTGATATTAACACAAACAGGGTAATATATGAAATTGCAGATGTTACACCTGAGCCCGAGCAAACCGAAACACCAAACACAAACGAGCCTGTAAGCATTACTCAGGAAACTGCAAACGGTGTTTCATATAACCACAATGTATATGCAAGTGATTATGATAATGTTACTGGCAAAACAACGGAAAAGGAAGCCGTTGTGGGTGGTAAAACAATAGGCACACAAACTGTCAGCGATTGGTTCGGCAGAAATGAATCTGCTACAGTTATGACAAAGAACCCTGTTGATACAGCAGTTACCGATTTTGCTTCAATTACGTCAGGTTACGAGTATAAGGCAATTGGTGATGTTACCACAAATCTTGTATCAGCTATAAATAACACCATTACAGGTGATGGCACAAACGCCGTAAATTACGCTTATACTTATGATAACAACGGCAGAATAACAGGCATGTCAACCGTTTCAAGTGTTCAGCATTTAAGCGGTAATGTTTCATATACCTATGATGAATTAGGTCAGCTTGTTTCCGAAACAAACGGCAACACTACCTACCAATATGCTTACGATTCAAAGGGTAACATTTCAAGCCGAAAAGCATATTCGGGTGAAACGCTTGTTGATACAGATACTTTCACCTATGGTGCTGATGATTGGGAAGACAGATTGATAGGATACAACAACGGAATAATTACCTATGATACAATCGGAAATCCTACCTCATATTTAGGTGCTACCCTCACTTGGCGTGGTCGTGAATTATCAAGCTATTCAAAAGGAAATATACAGATTTCCTATAGCTACGATGTTGACGGAATGAGGTATAAGAAAACTGTTAGCGAAGATGATTCAGTAACAGCAGTCTATGACTATGTATATTCCGACGGCAAGCTCATACTTTTAACATACACAGCTAACGGAACAGCAAATACCGCAAGGTTTATTTACGATTCCTTTGGTGAACCGAGAGGCTTCATTCTCAACAATACATCTGCATACCTTTACCTGAAAAACGGTCAGGGAGATATTACTGCTATTGTGGATGAAAACGGTGCAGTGCTTCTTACTTATGCATATACTGCTTGGGGTGAAATAACCTACAGCGCGTCATCTATGCAGAATATGCTCCTTGCAGCAACACTTTCAAATGTGAATCCTTTCACATACCGCGGTTATTGCTACGATTATGATATTGATATGTACTACCTGCAAAGCCGTTACTATGACCCTGAAATCTGTCGCTTTATCAATGCAGATAGCACAGACTACCTTGGTGCAACAGGTACGCTCCTTTCTTACAATCTTTTTGCTTATTGTGAGAATGATCCGGTGGATTGGGTTGACCCGAGTGGGTGTTATAGTGGGAAAAATGCTGTAGCATATGCAAAAAAATGGACCGGTGGAGTTAATAATCAACCAAAAGCAAAGTTTCATAATCAGCTTTACCAATTTTTCCCTAACGGAGATTGTATGAATTTTGTTTCACAATGTCTATTTGCTGGCGGATTAGTTATGAATAGCAGTTGGTATAGTTATAGGTATAGTATACGAGTTTTGGGAAAGTGGAGGTATTATTACTCTATATCAGATGCGTGGTGCAAAGTTTCATCATTCAACACATATTTTTATAATTCAAGAAAGTGGAGTAGATGGATTACATTTTGGCAAACTTTGAACACATCTTGGTCCGATGCACGGAAAAGTTTTTTGAGAAATGCTGATTTAGTGACATTAGGTGCGGTCATTCTGATGGATTTCAAATTTGATGGAAAGACAATATACACACACGCGGCAATAGTTGTTGGTGTTACCCTCAACGATATTAAATATGCTGCACATACATCAAACCGTTGGTGGCAATCTTTGTGGCAAAATGTAGAATCAAAAACAATAGAGCGTTATATTATTTATAATGTCAATCCATATACGAAATGAAAGGGAATAACATTATGAGAAAATTGTTTATATCATTATCTATTGTACTTTTATTTGCAATATCGTGTGTTGTATATACTCGTTTGGGAAATCTTGATTATGAAATCCAAGAGTATAATTGTATCTGTGTGAATGACGAATTAAATATTTGGGCAAAATATAGTTTTGATTTATCTGACAACGAGATACAAGATATAATAAAAAATCCAAGTGATTATTATGTTATTACTATTGACGGAAAGCTTTACAATAATCACATATATAGTGTATACAATTGGTATATTACCGAGGAGAAATCTATGGTTGTATCAGATAATTATTGGATTGATACATCACCGATTGATGCAACTTTTCCGTTGGAGCCTTTTTCAGAGATTTTCACAAAATGTAGAATTTTAGTTAAATGTGAGGAAAATGAAATATCTACCATATGTGAAGAATTTGTTGAAAAGGATTTGTTGTATGGTAAAAGTGAAACATTTATAACACTAGATTAGCACAGGGGACGGTTCTCTGTGCTCACAGGAAAAAGATAGTTAAACCAATTCTCAAAGGGCAAGACGGGGGACGGTTCTATGTCTCGTTCCCGAAAGTCTTGAAAAGCCTATAAAATTAAGGTTTTTGATTTAAAATTTTAATAGGATTCGGGGATTGTTTTGTTTAAGAACAGCTAAGACACAGAACCGTCCCCCGTCCTATGTACCTTTAAGAACGAAGTATAATTATTAGGAAGGTTTGACATGAGCAAAAAAATTATTGTAATATTGTGCTTTTTAATTTCATTATCTGGTTGTACGCGTACAGAAACAATAAGTATTGATGATATGGAACCTGAAGATATTCAGGTTAAGTTGGAAATAACTGGTGGTTATGAACTTGCTAAGTATGATATTTTCCTTTCTAATGAAAATAGGGTTATTGCCTATGATGCACGGAAGGAATCTAAAAGTGCAACTGTACTTAGTGTAGATAATGAAGGCTACTTATGCATGTTAAAACAATGTATTAAAGAGTTACAGAACTGCGAAAAAGAAACAGTGGATTTTCATACAGGTTTTTCTGATATGTATGAGATTCATATGTATATTAATGGAAATGTTTATTCTTTTGAGTATGGTAATTCAAGAAATCCATATGCAAATATACTTACTGAAATAATGTTGTCATATTCTGATGTTGAAGGTTTGGAAAATGTGAAATCATATATTTCAACAATTAGAAAGAATTAACACAGGGGACTATAATACCAAGGTAACACAGGACTAACACAGGGGAGTAACACAGGGGACGGTTCTGTGTGTTACGATACTTTCGGTAAAGTTACTGCGCAATATCACCTTAAAAACAGCCTGTCTACTCCGCTTGGAATGGTTGAGCTTATTTTGAAGCAGGCTGTACGCCGTTTAGCAGTCTTCGGCTACCGAAGCTACTGCTACGATACATTCACAGAGCTTTACTACCTTCAATCGCGTTACTATGACCCTAATGTTGGAAGGTTTATAAACGCTGACGATACCAACTGGTAAGACAGGGGACGGTTCTGTGTCTTGACTAAATAAGGTGGAAAAGGTATATTAGTCTAGGGTGGTAAAAATGCCAAGAGCAGCAAGAGAAAAATCCGAAAGCGGAATATACCATGTGATGTTGCGTGGAGTTAATAAACAACAGATTTTCGAAGAAAAAGAGGATTATGAAAAGTTTATTCAAATTCTTGAAGATTGTAAGGAAATCAGTAAGTTTGAACTTTACGCGTACTGTTTAATGGGAAACCATATTCACCTTTTGTTAAGAGTAGAAAACGAACCATTAGAAACTGTTTTTAGAAGAATAGGTAGCAGATTCGTCTATTGGTATAATATCAAATACGAGCGACATGGACACTTGTTTCAAGACAGATATAAAAGTGAGCCAGTAGACGATGATGCTTACTTCATTATGGTATTGAGATATATTTTGAGAAATCCTGTGAAAGCTGGTTTGAGCAAAGAGCCAAAAGACTATTGTTATAGTAACTACAAAGACTATTTGATTGAGTCGAAAGACACTTTAACCGATACACAAAAAGGATTAGAACTCATAGGGGAAAAACATTTTGAAGAGTATGTCAATACTGATAACACCGATGTGTGTCTAGAGATTGAAACGAAAAAAATATGTCGTATAACAGACGAAAAGGCAAAGGACATTATCCACAAAAAAGCTAAATGTGATTGTGTTACAGAATTCCAAGAACTTCCAAAAGCCAAAAGAGACAAGCTTTTGAGAGTTCTGAAAGAACAGGGATTGTCTATTAGACAAATTAGTAGGCTGACAGGAACACCTAAAGGTGTTGTTGAAAGGGCGGTTAGAAAGGACTTTAAATAAAAGTCAAACAAGACATAGAACCGTCCCTTGTCTTAATTCGGTAGTTCTCTTCCCCCTTTTCTTCAGTTTGATAGAACAACTGTAGGGAACGGGTACCGACCGTTCCGCAGTATCACAGCTTAATAACATTAGAACAGCTGCTTTCCAAACAGGAAAACAGCTGTTCATCTTTTTTTATAATTATTTGAAGCTGATAAAATAATTGTTGTTATCAAGTGGCCCGCCTGTCATTAATTCAGGTGCGGCATTTTTTACGTGGGTAAGTGTTCTTATGAGCCCACCGTTTTTGATTTTAAGCTTTTTCACAAGTCTATATGGAAAAGCCATTGCTTGTGTAAATACTGAATAGTATGCAGTGCCTTCCGGGTGCTTGATAAGTGAACCGTCAAGAATTGAATGGAATGTGCCGAAAACTATATCGGTAACCTTAGTGTTGCCAATTTCCTTAGCGGCTTTTTTATCAATAGCCCTACCAAAGGATATAAAATTCATAATCCTTGCAGCTTTTTTTACTGTAAGCTTATCAAACCATTTTAAAGCAGGTCTTGCAATTAACCATATTTTATTGGCTTTTTCTTCAGAAACGCCCAGGCAGGCAACTAATGCAGAAAAATCTCTCTTTTCGTTAGTTACCGCAGCTTCAATAACCTTTGTAAAAAGCCTTGTGGCGTGGTTTTTGAGATATTCATTTGAATATTCCTTACCTTTATATGTAAAACTCTCAAGGTGCTCTGTTTTCATATCAAGACCATTTTCATATGCATCAATATAAACAATCGGGGCAGGGTAACCGCTTATAGAAGCAACGTTCATTTCATAAAATGGGTTACCCTTATCTGAGTATATCTTTCTCAGGTGCTGCATATGTGAATGGCCTGTAAACATAACAGGGAAGCCAATGTCGGCGAATTTCTTGCAAAGCTTTTCCCTATATTCAACTGAGCCTCTGCCGTTTATAACTCTGTCAAACTCGGTAAGATGCAGGTGATGATGTTGCATACCAAAAACAATATCACCGCGGTTTTTAGCCTCATTTGTCTGCTCTGTAATCCATTTGAAATGCTCGTCCGAATATCCTGAGCCGCCTTCACCGTTCTGGTCATCGTCAAGGCAGAAAATCGTAACACCCTCGCAAGGTCTTATAACGTAAGAAACCTTATCCTGATGGGTGTGGAATTCTGAAAGTGCTTCGTCAGGCCCGAAATCCTTGTAAAATTCATGGAGCTTATCAACAGCAACCGTTTCAACATCGTGGTAAATATTTTCGCCCTCGTATCTGCGTGGGTTGCCGTCGCAGCACCAGTCGTGAGTTGCGGTAATAACGTAAACCGGCTTCTGCTTTTTGAATTCATAAAGCATTTCGCGTATTTCTTCATGAGAACAAAGCTCGCCGTCGTTTGAAAGGTCGCCTGCAATCATAAGAAATTCAGCATCTGATTCAAGAATTTTTTTGAATGCCGCCTCAATTGTACCCTTTGAAGGTGCAAGCATTTTTTGGTCGGAGCCTGCTCGTCTTTCGTAAGCTTCACCGGTGCAACCTAATTTTTCAGAGTAATAATGAGGGTCTGCAATAATAGCAAATTTTGTAAGTCTATTCATAATTAAAAATCCATTCCTGCCGGCTGTGAGCCCCAAAGAATTCTGATTGTTGAGCCTGCACGCTTATATTTAATAGGGTTCAAAATAGAATTCATCTGTTGCTTTTTAAGAGACTGTAAAAAGGCGGTAGCCATAGCGTTATCTGTGAATTTAAGAGTCATATCCATTGTAATTGTGAAAGGTATTCCCATATGGAAAATCTTGAATCCTGTGAGCCACCAATGTTTTTCAGGTCCGCGTGAAAATACATATTGACCCTGGTTATAGAAATCGAACTGCATTTCAATAAGGTCTTCGTCATCAGCGCAGTCATACTGCATAGCCTTTGAAGGGTCTCTGTTGTAAAGACCTATTTCAGCGCCTGCAGTAATACCATACTGACCCTTCCATATCTGAACCATCCATTCTCTTTCGTCATAGAGAAATTCAATTCTTATAGTATCAAATACCATACCTGCAATAGGTGCAGCCATATCAAAACCGACATTGTAGCCAAAGTTTCTCTGCCATGGGTAGAGTGGTGTGTAGTAAATTCCTTGCGCTTCATCATAAGCAAAGCCTGCAGTCTCAAGTATCTGACTTGCTTTGTTAGGGTCAGTTGCAAACAATAAGTCCTGTATATCCTTAATCGGCTCTTCTTTAACACCTGTATTAGGCTTTTTTGTTGTTTCAGGTGATTGTGTACCTGAATTCTCTGTTGCATTTTGCTGAGTACCCGGAACCTTTGAAGGCTTCTGTGTCTGCGCCTGAGTAGGGGCATTAGTTGAAGGCTGAGTTGTTCCTGCAACAGCATTTTCTGTGGCATTTACAGGGTTGTTTGGAATGTATTGCAAGGTTGTGTCTCCTGCCTGAATGTTTGCAGTAACATCATCCGTATCCTTAGTAATAAGTGAACGGGTGAATTCAGCAAGTCCGCAACCGGTAAAGCAAATAATAATCGTAAGAGTAAGCGCAATGGCTGACATCAGTCTTGCAGCTTTTTTCATTATGTTCATCCTTTCGTAATGCAAGTTAAATATATACACAATAACTATAACACAAATTAATACAAAAGTCATCATTTTTTTATAATATTATACGAGATTGACAAAACCATAAAATAAGATATATAATTTATTAAATTTAAGTATATAGGTGATTTTATGTTTGATGAGTTGAAAAAGGTTGTTTGTGATGCAAATAAAGAGCTCCACGCCCATGGTCTTGCGCCATTTACCTGGGGAAACGTTTCTCAGGTAGATAGAAACGCCGGGGTTTTTGCGATAAAGCCATCAGGAGTGCCATACGATGATTTAACACCTGAAAAAATGGTTATTGTATCCCTTGAAGATGGTAAGGTTATTGAGGGTGATTATAACCCGTCATCAGATACACCGACTCACTATGTTCTCTATAAAGAATTCAGCGAATTAAATGCAGTTGTGCATACTCATTCTGTTAACGCTTCTGCATTTGCTCAGGCGGGTAGAGATATTCCTGCCTACGGTACTACACATGCCGATTTTTCATATACAGCCGTTCCTTGCGCAAGAGCATTGACTGAAGAAGAAGTTAAAACAGAGTATGAGCTTAATACCGGTAAGGTTATTGTTGCTCATTTTAAAGAAAATGGTCTTGAAACTCAGTCAACTCCTGCCGTTCTTGTTCGTTCTCACGCTCCGTTTGTGTTTGGTAAAAACGCAAGTGATGCTGTTCATAACGCCGCTGTTCTTGAAATTGTAGCAGAAATGGCAATGAAAACAGAAAACTTGAAAAACAATGTTGAGCCAATCGACAAATATCTTTCAGATAAACATTATTTCAGAAAACATGGTAAGGACGCCTACTACGGTCAAAAGTAATTGATATGACAGATTTTACGCATTTACATCTTCATACGGAATATAGTCTCCTTGATGGTGCTTGTCGCATTGAGGAGTTAGTTTCTTATGCCAAAAATTCGGGTCATAAAAGTCTTGCTGTAACTGACCATGGCGTATTGTATGGTGCGGTAGCTTTTTATAAAGCCTGTAAAGAACAGGGTATAAAGCCTATTATAGGTTGTGAGGTCTATGTTGCTCCGCGTAGCAGATTCGATAAAGTCCACGGAATAGACAGCCAGCGCTATCACCTTATTCTTCTCTGTAAAAATGAAACAGGCTACAAAAATCTTCTCAAACTTGTTTCTTCAGCATGGGTAGATGGCTTTTACACAAAACCAAGGGTGGACAGGGAGCTTCTCTCAAAGTATAACGAGGGCTTGATTGCCCTTTCAGGTTGCCTTTTTGGTGAGGTTTCGCAGAAAATTTTACAGCGCAATTTTGAAGATGCAAAAGGAACCGCTCAATGGTATAAAAATACCTTTGGGGAGGGCAACTATTACCTTGAAATACAGAATCACGGAATGATTGAGGAAAAAGAGGTAATTGAAGGCGTTATTGAGCTTTCCCGTCAACTTAATATTCCTGTTGTTGCAACTAATGACGTGCATTATGTTCAGCGTCAGGATGCAGATATGCAAACTGTTCTCATCGCTATTCAGACAAACAAGGTAGTAGGTGAGGATAACGCCCTTGAATTCCAAAGTGATGAATTCTATCTCAAGTCAGCAGAAGAAATGATAGAGGCCTTTTCCGATTATCCTGAAGCAATCAGTAATACTCAGGTTATTTCAGAACAGTGTAATTTCAATTTTGAATTTGGTGTAACCAAACTTCCTCTTTTTGATATCCCTACAGATGACCATAAAGCATATCTTAAAAATGAATGTGTAAACGGTCTTCAGAAAATTATGGGGGAAATACCCCCAAGTTATATTGAACGACTTGATTACGAGCTTTCCGTAATTGACGAAATGGGCTTCAATGATTATTTCCTTATTGTTGCCGATTTCATACGTTTTGCAAAGTCAAAAGACATTCCTGTAGGGCCCGGTAGAGGCTCTGCAGCAGGTAGCCTTGCGGCATATTCTTTGGGCATAACAGGTATTGACCCTATTGAAAACAAACTCCTCTTTGAGAGATTTCTTAACCCTGAAAGAGTAAGTATGCCTGATATTGATATTGACTTCTGCTATGAGCGCAGAGGTGAGGTCATTGATTACGTTACCCGTAAATATGGTGAGGATAGGGTAGCGCAGATTGTAACCTTCGGTACAATGCAGGCAAAAGCCGCGGTACGCGATGTTGCAAGGGCTCTAGGTATGCCTTACAGCACAGGCGATATTGTTGCAAAGCAGATTACAAGAGATTATAAAGATATTAAAGACGCTCTTAATAAAAACAACGATTTAAAGACGCTTTATAACAGCGACGAAAACATAAAGAAGCTTATTGATATGGCTATAAGGGTTGAGGGGATGCCTAGACATGCATCAACTCATGCCGCAGGTGTTGTTATTACCCGCGATGAGGTTTCAAGCTATGTTCCTCTTGCAAAAAACGGAGATCAGACTGTAACCCAGTTTACTATGACCGAAATTGAACAGTTAGGTCTATTAAAAATGGATTTTCTCGGTCTTCGTACGTTAACTGTTATAAATGATGCAGTTGAATATATAAAAACATATGAGCCGGATTTTGATATTTCAAAAATTCCTCTTGATTGTCCTGAGGTCTTTTCTGAAATGTCAAAGGGTAATACTGTTGGCATTTTCCAATGTGAAAGTGGGGGAATGACTAACCTTATAGTCAATATGAAGCCTGAACGATTCCACGATATTGCCGCGGCGGTTGCCCTCTACAGACCGGGACCTATGTTCTTTATTGATACTTACCTTGATAACAGAAAAAATCCTGACCATATAAAATACAGAACACCGCTTCTCAAGGATATTCTTGATGAAACAAACGGCTGTATGGTGTATCAGGAGCAGGTAATGCAGGTTTTCAGAACTCTTGCAGGCTATTCATATGGCAGAGCTGATGTTGTGCGCCGCGCTATGAGTAAAAAGAAGCGCGATGTTATGGAAAGCGAGCGCGCGATTTTCATAAACGGCTTAAAAAATGAAAATGGTGAATATATTATTAACGGTGCTGTAAGAAATGGCATTGATGCAAAAACCGCTAATGATGTGTTCTCTGATATGATTTCATTTGCTTCATATGGCTTTAATAAAAGCCATACTGCCGCTTACGGTCTTATTGCATACCAGACTGCGTATCTGAAGGCGAAACATCCCAAAGCCTTTATGGCAGCTCTACTTACAAGTGTAATTGGTGATGTTACAAAAACAGTTGTTTATATGAATGAGTGTAACCGTCTTAAGATTAAAGTTATACCACCACATGTCAACAAAAGCACAAAGAGCTTTGATGTTAAAGAGAACGAAATTGTTTTTTCTTTGTTAGGTATAAAAAATATCGGCAGAGCGCTTATTGATAAAATAGTTGCATCAAGAAAACTTGATGGTGAATTTACAAGCTATTGGGATTTCTGTAAACGCATAAGCGGACCTGAGCTTAACAGAAGAGCGTTGGAGTGCCTTATTAAAGCAGGGGCGCTTGATGGACTTGATATGAACAGAAAAGAAATGCTCCAGAATCTTGATTTAGCTATTGAAAGTGCCGCCAAAGAGAGTGATATGTATGCAGGTGGCCAGCTTGATATGTTTTCCGCTTTTGGTGGGGAGGCGTTTTCGAATACTCCTGTTTTTGCGGAATTTGCGGAGTTCCCGCAAAATGAACTTTTAGCATTTGAAAAAGAAGTTGCAGGTCTTTATTTCTCGGGCCATCCGTTAGAGGAGTACAGAGCAGTAAGCGAAGCACTGAAATGCCCTAAAACAATTCAATTAGAGGAAATAATTGAATCAGGCAGAGAAAAGGAAATAGATAACAAGCCTGTTAAATTCCTTTGTATTGTTGAATCTACTAAAAAGAAAGTTACAAAGCGGGATGAAACAATGGCTTTTTCTGTTGTTGAGGATTTATATGGTAGCCTTGAAATGATTGTTTTCCCAAAAATCTTTTCTGCATATGCCGCTTTCCTTAATTCAGGAACAATTATCCTTGTTGAAGGCAAAATTTCAGTTAAAGATGATGAGGTTAAGCTTATTGCAGAAAAAATATGTCCAGCACCTGAAAATGTAGAGAATATACAAAGCGTTGGGGAAACCGAAACATTATCTGCCGAGCCCAAGACACAGTCGTCTTCTAAGAAAAAAGGCGTTTTCCTCAGACTTTCTTCAAAAATATCTGACCGGACAGAACAAATCAAAAATCTAGTTTCTATTTTTGAGGGCAGTATGCCTGTGTATGTATATTTTGAAGATACTGCTAAATATGAATTCCTTGGAAAAGATTATCTTACAAGTGTTAATGAACCTCTTGTGAGAGAGCTGAAATACATTTTAGGCGCAGATAATGTAGTAATAAGAGAATAATTCCAATTAATATGGCTAATTTTAGCAAATTCTCTTGTAACTTGTTGTTTAGTGTGATATAATTCATGAGATTTGAAAACATAAAAATGTTTTTTGGAGGTACATGAAAGTGAAAACAATTGGTGTTCTTACAAGTGGCGGAGATGCTCCAGGAATGAACGCTGCCATTCGTGCAGTTGTTAGAAGCGGATGCGAAAGCGGTATGCGCGTTATGGGTATCCGCCGTGGTTATAAAGGTCTCTGCGAAGGCGATATGTATGAAATGAATCTTCGTTCTGTTTCAGATATTATCCATCGTGGTGGTACAATGCTCTATTCAGCTCGTTGCCCTGAATTTGCAGAGTCAGAGGTTCAGGATAAAGCGGTTGAGGTATGTAAAGAGTTTGGTCTTGATGGTATTGTAACAATCGGTGGTGATGGTACATTCAAGGGTGCTCGTGCTCTTACTCTTAAGGGTATTCCTTGTATCGGTATCCCTGGTACAATCGATAATGATATTGCTTCTTGTGAATATACAATCGGTTACGACACAGCTCTCAATACAGTTATGGATATGGTAGACAGAATTCGTGATACAACAGAGTCTCACGACAGATGTTCTATCGTTGAGGTTATGGGTAGAAATGCAGGTTACCTTGCTCTTAATGCAGGTATCGCTGTTGGTGCAACATGTATTCTTATTCCAGAGGTTGATTACGATATTGATTCATACATCATTGAGCGTATGAAGAGAACTCAGAAAACAGGTAAAGAGCATTTTGTTATTGTTGTTGCAGAAGGTGTTAAGGGGATCGACTCTGCTTCTCTTGCAAAGTACATTGAGCAGAAAACAGGCGTTGAAAGCCGAGCAACAGTTCTTGGCCACGTTCAGCGCGGTGGTTCGCCATCTGTACGCGATAGAGTTCTTGCAAGTAAAATGGGCTTCCATGCTGTTCAGCTTCTTAAACAGGATATCGGTAACAGAGTTGTTGCTACAAAGCACGACCAGATTGTTGACTACGATATAATCGAAGCTCTCAATATGAAAAAATCAATTGACCTTGAACTTTACAGAATCGCAAACGAAATTTCTATCTGATTATCCAGAAAATTCAATGATTTTAAAAGCCTTGCAGTAAAATTACTGCAAGGCTTTTTTGATTAATTTTACATTATTATTTTGCATTTTTTCGCACAAATTAAATTTGTGCAGGGAGGTGCAAAATGAATAAAAGAAAAATTTTAATGTCCGTTATTTCTATAACTTTAAGCGGCGTTTTGATGTTTCTTGTTTTTTTAACAACAACATTCAGAAAACCTGCTCAGGCAAACGTGAAAATAAATGGCGTGAAAGGACGCATATATCAGTTTAGTGAAAATATAATTGAAAAATTGAACTACCCCGATAACGATGGTAACAGTGATCTATCAGAAAAACCCAAAGTAAAGGTTTGTTTGGGCGGATATCCTGTTGGCTTAAAGCTTTATGCAGATGGCGTCGTAGTGGTGGATACAGAAAGTGTAGATACTAAAAACGGTCTTGTTGATACAGCAAAAACAGCGGGTATAAAAGTTGGAGACATAATAAAAAATGTAGACGGAGTTAAAGTTACTACCAATAAAGAGGTTTCGGATTTAATTGAACAGAGTAACGGTAAAGAAATGAAATTCGGCGTTTTAAGGAATGGCGAAAACATAGAATTATCATTCAAAACGGCGTTTTCAGAAAGCGAAGGAAAGTACAAAGCAGGTATATGGATACGAGACAGCTCAGCAGGCATAGGAACTGTAACATTTTTTACTAAAGAAGGCTATTTTGCATCTCTCGGCCACGCAGTTTGCGATATTGATACGAAGCAGGCTATTCCCATTTCTCAGGGTGAAACAACTGATGTTACAATTGTTAATTTTGTGAGAGGAAAAAGCGGTTGCGCAGGGGAGCTTTGCGGTTATCTTGAAAATGAAAAGACAGGAGAAATATACTACAATGGCGATTTAGGTGTGTACGGAAGGTTTAATAAGTTTAATGTTCACAGTATTATCGAAATAGGTTATCCTGAAGAAATAAAAGAGGGTGAAGCCTCTATATTTACAACAATTGAAAATGGCTCACTTCAGGAATATAAAATAAAAATAACAAGCATCGACCATAAATCGCAGGATAACAAAAATCTTGTAATAAAAATAACAGATGAAGCATTAATAAATAAAACCGGTGGTATAATTCAAGGGATGAGTGGTTCACCAATAGTACAAAACGGAAAAATCATTGGCGCAGTAACCCATGTTTTTCTTAATGATGCAACAGGTGGATACGGCATTTTTGCAGAAACTATGTTAGAGAAAATATATGAGTTGAATAGGGAGTAAGATGTTATTTTACTGGTGTTTGAATCTGCCTGCCAGTATGGTCAATCTCATAATTCTCCCAATAAATTAACTCACTGACGGTTACAAATTCGTAGCCGTCGGTTTTTAATTTTGTGAGAATTTTATTAAGTGCTTCTGGCGTGTTTTCTACACCATTATGAAACAAAATAATTGACCCATTCTGTACTTTTTGAATAACACGATTATACATTTCATCAACTGATAGCAACTTCCAATCTAAGCTGTCAACATCCCATTGAATCATCTTCATATCAAGTCTTTCACATATTTCAATGCTTTTGTTGTCGTAGTCTCCGCTTGGTGCCCTGCATAAAGCTGGTGTTTTACCTATAACTTTTTTGATTTCTTCATTACAGTTTTTTATCTCTTTTTCTACCTTTTCTGCGTTGACTGAAGTAAATAAAGCGTGAGTGTCTGAATGGTTGCCGATTTCATGGCCAGCATTGTGGAATTTCTTGACTGCATCAGGATTGTTTCTGACCCAATCACCAACGCAGAAAATAGTTGCTTTCGCGTTGTGTTTTTTTAATATTTCAATAAGTTTGTCTGTGTCTTCAGCGCTCCATGCGGCATCAAAAGTTATGGATATTTGCTTTTTATCTGTCTCAACAGAATAGATGGGTAACATTCTTTCTTTTGCGCTTGTTGTAACAGCGGTGTGGGTAACACATAAAGCACCGCCAAAGGCAGCAAAAAGAACTGCTATTAAGAAAATCAGACTAAGATTAAGTGATATAACTTTATATTTCAAAAAATCACCTCAAGGAAGTATATTCCAAGAGGTGATTTATAATTCTTAATATTCTCCGTTGAGAACTGCTTCTGCACAGCGTATTCCGTCAACTGCAGCAGACACAATTCCGCCGGCATAGCCTGCACCTTCTCCAGATGGGTAAAGACCACGGAGCCTTGTTGCCTGGAAGAATTCATCACGTATAATTCTTATTGGTGATGAACTGCGTGATTCAGGTGCAGTAAGCACCGCATCATATAAATTAAAACCATTAAGCTTTTTATCAAAGTCAGCAATCGCACCTGCAATTGTGTCAGTAACCTTTTTAGGAAGAATCTGACGAATGTCTGTTGGTGTAACGCCTGTAGGGCAAGAAGGATTAACCGCACCTAATTGTGTGGATGCTTTACCTTTAAGAAAATCTCCTAAAAGCTGAGCAGGAGCAGTGTAATCTCCACCGCCAAGACGGAAAGCCTTCTGTTCAATATCTCTTTGCAGATACATTCCTGCTAATGGGTGGTCTGTGTCAAAAGGTGGCTCAATACCAACAAGAAGAGCGCAGTTTGCGTTTTCCTTGTCGCGTGCGTATTCGCTCATTCCGTTAACAACCATACCGCCATCTTCTGAGGATGCTGCAACAACTGTACCGCCCGGGCACATGCAGAAGGTGTACATACCTCTGCCGTGTGGTGGGTGGCAGGCTAATTTGTAATCGGCAGCAGGCAAAAGGGGAGAATTCCATAATTTGCCATATTGAGCCTTGTTGATATGCTCCTGCGGATGCTCAATTCTTGTACCGACGGAAAAAGGCTTTTGCATTATTTCGAGACCTTTTTTGTGTATTAACTCAAAAGTATCTCTTGCAGAATGACCGATTGCAAGTATGAGTGCATCAGTTTCGATGTCGCTTGTTGTACCGTCCGGATTTTCATAGGTTACACCCTGAACAAATCCGTTTGCGGTAATTATATCAATAAGCTTTGTGTTGAATTTAACTTCTCCACCAAGCTCAATAACCTTTTCTCTAAGGTTTTTAACAACAGTTTTTAGCTTGTCTGTACCAATGTGAGGGGTAGCGGAATAAAGAATTTCCGCAGGTGCACCAAACTCAGCAAATCTTAAGAAAACCTCTCTGCAGCGAGGGTCTTTTATGCCTGTTGTCAATTTGCCGTCAGAGAATGTTCCTGCGCCGCCTTCACCAAACTGAACGTTGGAATTTGTGTTTAACTTTCTTTGTGTCCAGAATATTTCTACATCTCTTGTTCTTTCATCAACTGCGCCACCGCGTTCAAGAACAATAGGGCAAAGACCTGCTTTTGCAAGCGTTAAAGCCGCAAACATTCCGGCAGGACCAAAGCCAACAACTACAGGTCGTAATTTGAAATCACGCTTTACCTCAGGCATTTCATAAGCGTAACGCTGCGTTTTAAATGCCTTGTTGGGTAAAAAACCTGCAAGAACTTTATCTTCGTCAAGGTCAGTTTCAATTTCAACGGAATAAACAAGAATAATATTATCTTTTTTTCGCGAATCAATTGAACGTCGAGCTAGAGAAAAGTCTTTTATATTTTCTTCTTTTATCTTCAAAGCCTTTGCAGTGGCAGATTTTACTTCTTGTTCTGTAGCGCCCAAAGGCATTTTTAGTTCATTTAATCTAATCATAAATTATCCTTTTAAATATGCTGCGGCAGAGCTTCCTGCAATTCTGCCTGTAGTCCAAGCAAGGTGTAAGTTATAGCCACCGCAATCTCCGTGTATATCAATTATTTCACCGCAGAAAAATAAGCCATCGTTAATTTTTGACATCATATTTTCTGGGTGTATTTCTTGAGTGTTGATTCCGCCGCAAGTGATTTGTGCGCTATCAAAGCTTTTTGTACCGCTTATAACGATTCTGAAGCTTTTTAAAACAGCAACAATATTTCTTATATCGTTACTATGAAGTTCTTTTAATATTGCGTGCTTTTTGATTTTAGCCCTGTTTAAAACGATGTATCCTAATTTGATATTAACAATACCACCCAAAGCAATTTCGGTTTGCATTTCAGGTGCATTTCTACACATATCTGAAAGATGTTCTGTTAATTCGGTTTCAGTGATTTCAGGACATAAATCAAGGGAAATGTTAAGGTTTTTGTTATTACGGCAAAGGTGAGAAAGATTCATAACAGGAATTCCTGAAACAGCCTTTTCCGTGAATTGTATTTCACCTGATTCTGAGCCGAGAAGTTTGTTTCCCGAAAACAGTTCTGCAGTAGCTTCCGTGCGTACCCCTTTAAGATTGATTATATCTTTGTCTGAGGTAACAAGACCGCATAAAGCAGGGTAAAGGGGAGTGAAAGTGTGATTCATTACCTTAACTAGTGGTATGCAGGAACCATCAGAACCCTGTACAGCAGCGGCTTTTCCACCGCCTGCCATAATAACAGCATCAAAGCTTTCTCCATTAACAGAATACCCTGTTTTTGTTTTCTTTAAGGAAGAAACAGGAGTTTCGGTTTTTATTGTAATTCCTAAAGTTTCAGTTTTATTTATTAAAGCCTCGCGCATTGCAGAGCTTTGTTGTGAGCGTGGATAAATTCTACCGTCTTCGTGATATGAGAGGATACCAAGTGAACGGAAATAGTTTTCTGTATCTGCATAAACTGAGGTGAGAACCTTTTTGAGAAATTTACTTTCACCATAAAAATGACGTGGAGCAAGGTCTTCGTTTGTGAAGTTGCATCGGCCATTGCCTGTAACAAGAATTTTCTTGCAGGCCATAGGCTTTTTTTCGAAAATTACAACCTCTGCCTGAGGAAATTCTCGTTTTGCTTCAATGGCAGCAACTGTGCCTGAAGCACCGCCGCCTATAACAGCAAGCCTTTTTTTCACTATTTTCATCTCCCGCCAACAATGTAGGTGATTATTATACAACTTTTTTTCTTATTATACAATAACATTAAGTCATTTTTAGGGTTAATTTATCACGTAATAAATTTTTGTTTACAAATTGTAATTGTTTTGGTATAATTCTAAAGATATTTATAAATAAACTATTTTTGGAGTTTTCTATGAAAAAATCTTATCTTGAAATGTCTGCTGCAGAATTGCAGGCAGAGCTTGAAATCGTAAAAAAAGAATATGGTGAGCTTAAGGCTCAGGGCCTTTCTATTGATATGTCCCGAGGTAAGCCTGGTGCTGACCAGCTTGATATATCAGACGGAATGCTTTCTGTTCTTGATGATGGTAATTTTAAATGTGAAAACGGCCTCGATGTTCGTAACTACGGTATTCTCGATGGTATTCCTGAGGCTAAGAAAATGTTTGCAGATCTTCTTGAGGTTAAGCCTGAAAATATTATTGTAGGCGGTAACTCAAGCCTTTCAATGATGTTTGATTATGTTTCTCAGTGTATGTATAATGGCGCAGGCTTTGAGCCTTGGTCAAAGCAGGGTACAGTTAAATTTCTTTGCCCTGTTCCTGGTTATGACAGACACTTTGCAATCTGCCAGTTCTTTGGCATTGAAATGATAAATATTCCTATGACTTCTGAAGGTCCTGATATGGATGCTATTGAAGAAGCACTTAAAGATAAGGCTGTTAAGGGTATGTTCTGCGTGCCTAAATATTCAAATCCTCAGGGTATTACATTCTCTGCAGATACAGTTAAGCGTATTGCGAATCTTGATGTTCCCGCGGATTTCCGTATAATCTGGGATAACGCTTATTGTGTTCATGACCTTACAGATACAACAGATGAGCTTCTTAATATCTTTGATGTTCTCCCTGAAAAGAACAAAAATATGGTTGTTGAGGTTGCATCCACATCAAAAATTTCGTATCCTGGTGCAGGTGTGGCATGTCTTGCATCATCTGTTGAAAATATTAAAGAAATTCTTAAGAGACTTACTATTCAGTCTATCTCATATGATAAAGTTAATATGCTCCGCCATGTAAGATTTTTCAAGAATCTTGATGGCATTAAGGCTCATATGAAGCTTCATGCAAAAATTCTTAAGCCTAAGTTTGATGCTGTTATTAAAACTCTTAATTCAGACCTTGCAGGCCTTGGTATTGCAGAGTGGAATGAGCCAAACGGCGGTTACTTTATAAGCCTTGATGTTACAGGTGGCAGTGCTTCAAGAGTAGGCGTTCTCTGTAAAGAAGCAGGCGTAACTCTTACTAATGTTGGTGCAACATTCCCATATGGCAAAGACCCAACAGATAGCAACATTCGTATTGCTCCAACTTTCCCAACACCTGCTGTGCTTTCTCAGGCAGTTAAAGTGCTTACAACTTCTGTAAGACTTGCTTGCCTTGAAAATCTTGTGAAATAAGGTGATTTTATGCTTCGTATCGGCCACGGCTACGATGTTCACGCTTTTTCAGAAAACAGAAAATGCATTATTGGTGGGGTAGAAATACCCTATGAAAAAGGCCTTTTAGGTCATTCTGATGCTGATGTTCTCCTTCACGCTATATCCGATAGCCTTTTAGGTGCGGCAGCGTTAGGCGATATAGGTAAACATTTTCCGGATACTGACCCTGCTTTCAAAGGTGCAGATAGCTTGATTTTATTGGGAAGTGTTGTTGATTTAATCCATTCAAAAGGCTATAAAGTCAATAATATTGACGCAACAATAATTGCTCAGGCACCAAAAATAGCTCCACATATTCAGCAAATGCGCCAGAACATTGCTGGTGCTTTACAGGTTGATGTTGATTGCGTTAATGTTAAAGCAACAACAGAAGAAAAGCTTGGTTTTACAGGCAGAAAAGAAGGTATTTCAGCCCATTGCGTTTGCCTTATTGAAAAGTAAACATATTAACGACCCTTGCATATTATGTACAAGGTGCAGTAACTGCACACATAATACGGAAGGGTCTTTTTTATGAGCAAAAAAGGTATTAAGGTAGGTTCCGTAACGTATGCTATGAAAGCACGGGATCTATTGCAGAAAAATGGCTATAAAGCTTATCTGACCCGCAATCCCCATCCTTCTGAAGATGAGGGCTGCGGGTATGTTATTTATGTTATGAATTTGGATAAACGATGCTTTGATTTACTCAAAAGAAATAATATCGACATCAAAGGCACCGTTGAATTGGGGGATTTTTTGTGATTTATTTAGATAATGCCGCAACAACCTTTTATAAGCCTCAAGAGGTTAAAAATGCCGTTGCAGATGCGCTTACTTTTTATTCCGCGAATCCCGGCAGAAGCGGGCACGATTTGTCGGTGAAAACGGCCGAAAAAATATTTGAAGCCCGCGAGAGAATAAATGATTTTTTTAATGGATATGGTAGCGAATATGTTAGTTTTACTTTAAACTGTACCCAGGCTCTTAATACGGCAATAAAAGGGATCTTAAAAAAAGGTGATCATGTAGTTATCTCAACATTTGAACATAATTCTGTTTTGAGGCCTTTATATAAATTAAAACAAAAAGGATTAGTTGATTACTCTGTTTTTCAAGTTTTTGAGGACGAAGAAAAAACCTTGAATAGTTTTAAAAATGCTTTTAGAAATAATACAAAATTATGTGTTGTAACGTCAGTGTCAAATGTGTTCGGAAATATTCTTCCAATAAGGAAATTATCTCAAATTGCTCACAACTATGGTGCATTGTTTTTTGTCGATGGAGCACAGGGGGCAGGGGTAATATCAATTGATATGAAGATGCAGGGTATAGACTGCCTGTGTATACCCGGACATAAAGGGTTGTATGGACCTGTTGGTACCGGTGCAATTATTCATAAAGGCTTATCCTTTGAAACACTTGTGGAGGGTGGCACTGGTACAGAGTCCCTTATGTTAAAACAGCCTGAAAGTTATCCTGAAAGACTCGAGAGCGGCACGCTGAATGTTGCAGGGATAATGGGTATGCATGCAGGTGTGGAGTGGGTAAAAAGTTATGGCTTGAAAAAAATTCTCAACGCAGAAACCCTATTAACAAAAGAGATTTTTTACGGACTTAAATCAATAAAAAATATAAAGCTGTATTCGGAAGTATTTAACGAAGAAAAAAGGGCTCCGTTAATTAGTTTTAATGTTGAAGGGCTTCATAGCGAGCAAACAACAATGCTTTTGAATGAGGGGGGGATAGCTGTGAGAGGTGGCTTTCATTGTGCTCCTCTTGCCCATAGTTTTATGGGCACAAAACAAACGGGAACAGTTAGAATTTCGCCTTCTATCCATAACACAAAAAAAGATATAAATATTCTGTTAAATTTAATTGAAAAAATTGCATTTTAAAAGTATATATGATATAATTACCCTATATATTGGGATAAAATGTTTTTTGGCGATAAAATAATACGGAGGAGAGGCTAAATTGGACAGACTTTTAGGCTTTTTAGATAAGGTTATCGGTGCGTTATCAAGTTTTAATTTCACTTCAGATCTTTTAGATATAATTCTTGTTACTCTAGTTATTTATGAGTTAATTAAATTGGTGAGAGGTTCACGCACCTTTCAGCTTATAAAGGGAATAGGTTTGCTTGCCCTGTTATTTGCTATTGTTAAGCTTTTGAATATGGAAGCAAGCGAGTATCTTTTCTCTGTGCTTTTTGAAAATGGTCTTATAATTCTTGTTGTTCTTTTTGCGCCTGAACTTCGTAAAATTCTTGAACGTTTCGGTAGGCAGTCTATAAAGAATATATCGTTTTTGAATTTTAGTAGCGGTGTTGATTATGAAAAAACAGTTACAGAAACAATTAATAGTTTCTGTAAGGCTTCTTCTGATATGAGCGAAAGTAAAACAGGAGCTCTTGTTGTGTTTGAAAAAGAGGCTTCGTTGAAAGAAATATCAAACACAGGAACAATTCTTGATGCCAGAGCATCTGCTGAGTTGTTTAATGGTATTTTCTTTAAAAACTCCGCGCTTCACGATGGTGCCGTTGTTGTTAAAGATGGAAGAATATATTCTGCAGGTTGTATTTTACCTCTTACTCAGAATACCGGTCTTGCAAGCGAATTAGGAACACGCCATAGAGCTGCTATCGGTATGAGCGAGCAGAGCGATGCGGTTGTAGTAGTTATATCTGAAGAAACAGGTACAGTTTCAGTTGTTAGAAATGGTGTTTTGAGCCGTGATGTTACAAACGGCGAACTTCGTGAAATTCTTCTTGACGAATTTATTGTCAAAGAGAATGATGCAGAACAGCAAGCAAACAAAAAGTTTTTTGTTAAGCTTATGAATAAGGTAGGAGGGAAGAAAAATGAAAAATAAAAAATCTTTTGATTCCCTTTTTCAAAATGACAAGTTTACTTTGTTTTGTTCTTTTATTATCGCTCTTGCAATATGGCTTGTTGTTGTAGTATCAGTAAGTTCTCCGACAACAAGAGTAATAAAAGGTGTTAAAGTTACTATTGATGACGCTGTGCCTTCACAGTTCGGTCTTCATGTTTTCGGCGAAGATGAATTTACTGTAGATGTAACGGTTAAAGGTAAAAAGTATCAGATATCAGAAAGTAATCTTTCAAAAGAAGATATTTCTGTTGTGGCTCAGACTACTGCTGTCGATTCTGCAGGTGTATATACTCTTCAACTTAAACCCGAGCAGGATTCAGATAATGCGTCGTATACAATTTCAAATATCTCATCCAAAACCATTAGAGTTTATTTTGATACAGAGAAGACGTCGAGTTTTGTTATTGAACCACAGATTATTACAGATGGGTTTCAAATTGCCGAAGATGGCTTTTCTTGCGGAGAAATTAGTCTTTCAGATACATCTGTAACAGTTACAGGACCATCAACTCAGGTTAACAGAATTGAAAAAATTGTTGCCGAGGTTAAACTTGATAAAGCACTCACCTCAAATAAATCTTTTGAAACAAAGATTGTTCCCTTTGACGATGAAAATAAAAGCGATTTTGAATTCCTTTCAATGAATGTTGAAGATGTTGTTGTTACAATACCAATTCTCAGGGTTAAGAGTCTTAACACGTCAGTTACCTTTAAAAATGCACCCGACAGTCTTCTTCTTAATCCATTGAAATATTCAATTACCCCTAATAAAGCTGATTTCAACGTTCTTGTTGATGATTATGAGAAAACAACAGAGTATGTTGTTGGTTCAATAAATTTTAAGGAGCTTTCTCCAACAAGCAATACATTTACTTTTGATGCTCAAAATACTACAATTGTTGATGAAAAGGTAGATGTATTTACAGTTAGTGTTAATCTTGACGGATATACACAGGAGTATATGAAAATTCCTGTTGAAAAGATTAAAGTAAATAATCCTGATAATCTTGATTATAAAATTTCTGAGCTCAACAAGTCTATTGTCATAGTTGGTACTGAGGAAGATTTAAAGGCTATTACAGAAGAAATGATTACCGTTGTGGTTGATTTATCTTCAGCAACACTCGAAGATGGTGTACGGAAAACAATTCCGGCTGAGGTTTCTGTTAAGAGTGCTACATGTTGGGTTTACGGTGCCTATACAGTTGACGTAAGGCTTTAAGGTTCAGATAAATAAAATTTAAGGAGGGCAATTTGTTATGAAGAAAATATTTGCAATTATAACTATTATAGCATTAATAATATCCTGTTCAGGTTGCTCTCTGAATTTCTTTTCTGTAGAGAGCCTTATGGCTCCGCCTACACAGTCAGGTAAAAACGGGCAAGTACAAAAATCCTTTAATGCATTAATGAAGGATACTAAATTTCAGTTAAAAACTCCTGTTGCCGGTGATTATCAAACCTCTTTCGTTTTGGTTGATATTAATAACGACGGATTAGAAGAAGCTTTTGTTTTCTATTCTGATTCATCATCTGTAGAAAGCTCGGTTAGAATGGCTTTTATGGAATGCATTTCTGATAGCTGGATAATTACATCTGATATCAAAGGTGCCGGCAGTGGCGTTTACGACATTAATTTTGTTGATTTAAATAATGATGGTTTTAAAGAAGTTTTTGTAAGTTGGTCGCTTCTTGACAGTAAAACAACTAAGGTTGTAAGTGTTTTTGAGCTTGTTAAAGGCGATAATGGTGTTGTTTCTCTTAACTCTCTTGGAAACGAATATTGTAATGCTAAAAACTTTTTTGATTTTAACAACGACGGAACAGATGATTTAGTGCTTGTTTACCTTGATGATACTGGGGCAGTGCAGAAGTCGTTTTTGAGAATGTTTTTACTTTCACAAAATCATCAGTTTATCAAATATGGTGAAACGGTTCTTGACAGTTCAATTGTTTCTGTTTCAACAATCCAAAATGACGAGCTTACCATTAATGATGAAAGTATGGTGCGGGTTTTTATTGACTGTGCTAAAAATGATAGAATGATCTTTACAGAGCTTGTTTACTGGGATGGTGTTCAGTCAGTTCCTGTAAGAGCATATACAGATCCTTCTGTTACGAACCTGAGGAACGCATCAGCAAATTGTCGTGATATTGATAATGATGGACTTTATGAAATACCGGCTATCGTGCATTTGTTTGGTGATGAAGATACACTTACTGTAAAAACAGCTAATGATATACACACCTTTACTCTTTTGAGGTGGAATAATGCTATAGGTGATAAGAGCGGCGGTGTTATAACAACATTGCTTAATCCGCTCGACTATTATTTACTCTCGTTTCCTTGGGGGAATAGAGTAACAGTTAAATACGATTCTCTCCGTGATGGACTTGTATTTTATAGTTGGGATGATGAAAAGAAAGAAACAGGTTACGAATTGTTTTCTATTTCCCGCAGGATAAAGCTTGCGGAAAACGAAATTTTAGGTGAACTTCTTGCAGAAACTGAATATGGTGTTTACTATTATCAAATTACAGAAGCAGGCTATAAATTTGGAATATCCGACGATACTGTAACCGCTTCATTTATAAAAATTGACTAAGGCAGGATGTATTTATGAAAAAAGTACTTATTGCAGAAGATGAATCAGCAATCCGCGAAATAATCGCTATCACACTCAAAAGAGCAGGTTATGAGGTTACAGAGGCTTGCGATGGCCAAGAAGCAATTGATATTTATAACTCAAAAAACGGAACATTTGATGTTGTGCTTCTTGACATTATGATGCCTAATGTAGATGGTCTTGAGGTTTGTAAAACCTTACGTAACCAAAGCAGCACTGTTGGTATAATTATGCTTACAGCTAAAACGCAGGAAATGGACAAGGTATCAGGTCTTTTGATGGGCGCTGATGACTACATAACAAAACCTTTCTCACCATCTGAGCTTATGGCAAGGGTTGATAGTGTTTATCGTCGTGTTGCTATGAACACTCAGACTCCGGTTCAACCTGTTAAGGCGGATAAAATAATTATTGAACCATTTGAACTCAACATGCGAAACAGAACTTTGTATAAAAATAATGTTCTTATTGAGCTTACTCAGGTTGAATTTCAAATTGTTGAATTCTTCTTTGCAAATCATGGTAAAGCCCTCAGCAGAACAGATATATTAAAAGAAGTCTGGGGTGAATCGTATTTTGGTGATGAGAAAGTTGTTGATGTTAATATCCGACGCTTAAGAATGAAAATTGAAGATGAGCCTTCAATTCCTAAACATCTTGTTACCGTTTGGGGTATGGGTTATAAATGGCTTTGATATAAAAATTGACTATTTGGAAAGAGAGGTGATAAGTAATGGAAAAAAAAGGCTTCGATATAAAAAAAGTTTCAAAAATAAATGTAGACGAAGCTAAAAAGCTACTTAAAGAGCGTGAAGACAAATCTTTATCAGGGAAAAAACTTTTTGGTATAAATATCTCTAAGGAAAAAAAACTGCTTAAAGGTATTACCAGAAGGTGGGCAACAAACACATTACTTATTACGGCTCTTATATTGTTAGTGCTTGTTGTTGTAAGTATCTTGTTTGTTGTTCAATATTACAGGAACTATGTTGTTTCTTATATTTCTGACTACGCCAACGAAACAGTAACAACGTTTTTTTCCCCATATGTAGACGGAAGTAACGAGGTGTTTGAACAAAAAGCAAAGGAGTTTACTGATAGCTTTTCAGATAAATCTCGAATGGAAGTTCAGGTTATCAATAACGAAGGGCTTGTTGTTGTTTCGTCTTCAGGCTTTAAAAACAATGAAACTATTAATGATATGAAGGATGTTCAGGAAGCTAAACTTTCTCCTTCAGGTATATGTAAATGGTTTGGCTTCAACGAGAATGGGGAGCATATCGTCAGCGTTGCAATGGTTTTACCGCAAACTTCTGATGCTAGCTTTTCAGGTGCTGTAAGATTCATATCTTCGCTTAAAGCTATAGACAGGCAGATAATAGCCTTTACCCTAATTATTCTGTTTGTTTACGTTGTTGCTTTGTTTTTTGTTTCTCTTTCAGGTGTTTTCTTTGTTCAGACAATTGTTTCACCTGTTCGTAAAATAAACGATACAACAAAGCTTTTTGCTCAGGGTAATTATGACGTTCGAATTGAAACGGATGGTAAGGAAGATGACGAAATTACCGAGCTAGCAAAATCTCTTAATTCTATGATTAACGAGGTTGCTGCAACTGACAAAATGAAAAATGACTTTATATCAACTGTTTCTCACGAATTGCGTACCCCACTTACTGCTATCAAGGGTTGGGGTGAAATGCTTAAAGAGCTTGATGGTGAAGACAGAGAAATCTCAAGAAGGGGAACAGAGGTTATTATTAACGAATCAGAAAGACTTTCACGCCTTGTTGAAGAACTTCTTGATTTCTCACGTATGCAGAATGGCAATATGACGCTCCGTCTTGAAAAAATAGATGTTCTGGCAGAGCTTGATGAGGCTGTGTTTGTTTTCAAAGAGCGCTCAAAAAGAGATAATGTCGAAATTAAATATAACGCCCCTGAAATTCCTGCTCCCATGATGGGCGACCCTAACAGAATCAAACAGGTATTTGTTAATCTTCTTGATAATGCCTTTAAATATAACAAGCAAGGTGGACTTGTTGATGTCGAGGCAATTGTTGATGAAGGTATTCTTACAATAAATATTTTAGATACAGGTTGCGGAATCTCTGAAGAAGATTTGCCAAATGTTAAAAAGAAGTTCTATAAAGCAAATCTTCAGGTAAGGGGTTCAGGCATTGGTCTTGCTGTTGTTGATGAAATAGTAAAGCTTCATAACGGTATTTTTGAAATTAACAGTGTTGTTAATGTGGGAACAACTGTAACAGTAATTTTCCCTATAGAAAAAGTTCAGGTTGAACAACCTGCTTCTTTGATAGAAGAAATGATGGTGAGTGAAAATAATGAGCAATAAATCAAAAGAAAGTTGTAATAAAATCTCAGTAGGTGGTCAGGCTCTTATTGAGGGTATTATGATGCAGGGCCCACAAGGCGCTGCTATGTCGGTAAGGCTTCCTGACGGAACAATTGATACTGAAAAATTAGAGGTTAAGCATCTCAGAGATAAATTCAAACCAGCAGGTTGGCCAATCATCAGAGGTGTTTTCAATATGGTTGAAAGCCTTCTTTTTGGCTACAAGTGTATGGAAAAGTCTGCAATTAAAGCAGGTCTTGATGACGATACAAATTCTGAAGAAATGTCTAAACTTGATAAATGGCTTTCGGACCATTTCGGTCCTAAAATGATGGCTGTTATTACGGGTATAGCAATGGTTCTCGGTGTGTTTCTTGCATTTGGACTTTTTACTTACCTTCCAGCAATAATCGTTGATAGTGCTGATAAGTATCTTTTTAAGAATGCTCTCGAGAATATTCATCCGCTTTTTGAAGGCATTATGCGAATGATAATTTTCGTTGTGTATATCTGGCTTGTTGCAAAAATGCCTGATATCAAGAGAGTTTTTATGTATCATGGTGCAGAGCATAAATCAATTTTCTGCTATGAAGCAGGTATTGATTTAACTGTTGAAAATGTAAAAAAGCAAAAACGTTTTCATCCTCGTTGCGGTACAAGCTTTATTTTCGTTATCCTTATAATCAGCATATTCCTTTCATCTGCTTTGGTTGTTGCTTTTCCCAGCATTGACGATAACAGAGCAGTGTGGATGGCAGTAAAACTTCTTATTCTTCCTCTTACCGTAGGAATAGGCTATGAGTTTATAAAATACGCAGGCAAGCACGATAATATACTTGTGCGTGTGTTTTCTGCACCAGGTCTCTGGATGCAAAGAATTACCACTCAGGAGCCTACCGATGATATTATTGAGGTTGGTATTGAAGCTATTAAGGCAGTTCTTTATGAAGATACAGAGGAAACCGATGCTCAACCTGTACAGGAAAATGCGGAGGAATCTGAAAATTGAAAACGCTTTATTCTGTTTATCGCGAAGCAATAAAGTGTCTTCAGGATGCAGGGTGCGATAGCCCTGAATTTGATGCCCAACAGCTTGTTTCATATTGCTTTGGTTATAATAAAACAGGGCTTCTGATGAATTCGGGTACAATTGTTGATGATGTTAAGCTTATTCATTTTGAGGATTGTGTTAAAAGACGCGCTCTTCATGAGCCGCTTCAGTACATTATAGGAATGTGGGATTTTTATAAATACTCTTTTAAGGTAGGCAAAGGTGTTCTTATCCCTCGTCCTGAAACAGAGATACTTATTGATTTTGCAGTTGATAAAATCAGGCAGAACGAATATAAAATTGTTTTTGACCTTTGTTGTGGCAGTGGCTGTATAGGTCTTTCTGTTGCAAAAATGTGCCCTCAGGTAAAAGTATATTGCGTTGATATTTCAGATGACGCGTTGGAATATACCCGTAAAAACAAAGAGCTTCTCTGTTGCGATAATGTAACGGTTGTTAAAGCAGATATCCTTGATGGCACAAGCTTTATTGGCCTTCCGAGACCTGATATAATTCTTTCAAATCCGCCGTATGTTTGCTCTTCAGAAATTCCATCTTTGCAAAGGGAGGTTCATTTTGAACCTAAACTTGCTCTCGATGGCGGTGATGATGGTCTTGTTTTCTATCGTCAGCTTTCTGAGATATGGTATCCTCTTATAAACAGAGGTGGCTATCTTGCAATGGAGTGTGGCGAGGAGCAGGCTGACGACATACTTTCTATTTTCCTTAAAAAAGCAGAAAAAGGCCGTGTCATTAAAGATTCTGCGGAGCTTGACAGGGTAGTTATTATAAGAAGATAATTGATTCATTATATTGACCTTAAAGTGTCTTTATAGTAAAATTAGAGGAATAATTTATGATAAGTGAATTTTTGGACTTTATAAGAGGAGATTTAAGTGCCTTAGAGTTTATTCTTCAGTTGGGTGCGCTTTGTTTCGTGATTTTTTGCGCAACTCCGATTCATGAATTTGCACATGCGCTTATTGCTACAAAATTAGGTGATGATACTCCTCGCTCGATGGGCAGGCTGACAATTGACCCAAAAGCCCATATTGACCCAATGGGAACATTAATGCTTTTCCTTTTCGGTTTTGGTTATGCAAAACCTGTTCAGGTAAGAATGAGGAATTTTAATAAACCGAAAAGAGATATGGCTCTTGTAGCTCTCGCAGGTCCTGTAAGCAATCTTATTCAGTCATTTGTCTTTTTCTTCTTTTATTCTGCTTGTGTTGCAATTGCTTCCAGATCAGGCAGTGAGGTAGTTCAGTATTTTGGTGTATTCTTCCTTTTTGCAGGTTCAATAAACGTAAATCTTGCTGTGTTTAACCTTCTTCCTGTTCCGCCTCTCGACGGTTCAAGACTTGCAACTGCGTTACTCCCTTCAAAATATTATTTTAAAATAATGCAGTACGAAAGATATATTCAGATAGGTCTTTTTGTGCTCCTTTTTACAGGTGTTTTAACAACGCCTTTAGCTCTTTTATCAGGACTTATAAGAGGTCTTATACTTTTTGTAACATCATTACCATTTGGTTTATTTTAATATATAATTCAGGTGAAATATGGAACCCATTTCTTACAAATTAGAGGTGTTTGAGGGTCCTATGGACTTGCTTTTACACCTTATAACAAAGCATAAAATTGATATTTATGATATTCCTATTCTTCAGCTTGTGGAGCAGTATGTTGCATATGTCCGCGAGATGCAGGAAGAAAATATGGATGTTGCAAGCGAGTTTCTCGAAATGGCAGCTCGTCTTGTATACATAAAAACAGTTTCTCTTCTTCCTGTTTATGAAGAAGCAGAGGAACTAAAGAATCAACTTCGTGATGAACTTATTGAATATCGTGATTGCAAGATTCTTGCGGGTAAGCTTTCTCAGATGACAGAGGGCTTTAATTACTCTGTTCGTGAGTTTGCTGAGAATGTTTCCCCTGATATGTCATATAAAAGGCTTCACGAGCCGGATGAATTACTTTCTGCATATTCAGTTGCTGCAGGCAAAAAGTTAAGGCGCCTGCCTCCACCTATAGATACATTTAAAGCCATTGTTACACGCAAAATTGTTTCTGTTGGCTCCAAAATTGAATCTATTGTTACATCACTGAAAAAGAAAAGAAAAACAAAGCTTTTTGATATATATAAACAAGCTCAATCCCGTTCTGACCTTATTGCCGCGTTTTTAGCTGTTTTGGAACTTGCCAAAAATAAAACAATTTATGTTTCAGGTGAGGGTGAAGATATACAAATTGAGCTTTTGGAAGGAAATGAAGATTCTTGATTAACGAAAAACAAGTTGCAATGGTTGAAGCCGTGCTTTTTGCGGCGGCAGAACCTATTGAATACACAAAGCTTGCATCTGTTTTAGGTATGGATGATGAACAGATTTTACTTGTAATGGATGAATTAAATAATAAATATAGCGCAGACAACTGCGGCATATGTCTTTTACAGCTTGATACAAAATATCAGCTTTGCAGTAAAAAAGAGTTTGTTGAAGCAGTAAGAGATGTGCTTGATTTAAAGAGAAATACACCACTTTCTCAGGCAGCTTTTGAGGTTCTTGCGATTATTGCGTATAATCAGCCGATTACAAAGCCATATATTGAACAGATTCGTGGCGTTGATTGCTCAGGTGTTGTTAATACCCTTTGTCAGAGAGGTCTCGTTGAAGAAAAGGGAAGGCTTGAGGTTCCCGGAAGACCTGTTCTTTATGGTACAACTTCAGACTTTTTAAGATGCTTCTCTCTTAATAGTCTTGATGACCTTCCTGAGCTTCCTGAGGGCGATAAAGAAATTCTTATGTCTGATGTTGATAATGGTCAGCTTTCGCTTTTTGACGATGTTGCGGACGATGCTGACGAAGAACCAACAGAAGAATAAGAAGATTTGTAAAAATAAGGAGTGGTACAGTGCTTGCTTTATACATAATTCTTGGTATCATTCTTTTGTTTGTTGTTTTGTTTTCAATGCGACTTACCGTTATAATTGATTATGCAGAAAAAACAGTGGTTACAATAAAATATCTTTTCGTTAAACTTACTGTGTTTGATTCGTCAAAACCCAAGAAGGAAAAGAAATCGAAAAAAGAAAAAAAGCCCGCAAAGGAAGAACCACCTGCAGAAAATACAACTGCAGAGGAAGCTCCGAAGCAGGAGAAAGCAAAACCAAAAACAAAAGGCAACAGTCTTTTTAAGCAGATATACCTTGACCATGGTTATGATGGAATTGTAAAAATGCTTAATGCCATAGGTAATTCACTTGGCGGATTTTTTGGCAAACTGTATAAAACAGTTGTCTTCGATGAACTTTATGTTTCTATGATTACCGCAGGTAGTGATGCGGCAGATACTGCTATAAAGCATGGTAAACTCTGTGCGTGGGCATATCCTGTTTTAGGTAAGCTTGTTTCAACAAGTAAGGTTAAAAAATATGATTTTGACTTTAGTCCTGATTTTCTTGCACAGAAAAGTGAAGCAAGTGCATATGTAAGGCTTCACATAACACCAATACATATAACAAATGGTGTAATTGTGCTTGCGCTTCAGTTAGTATTTAAGGTTCTCTTCAAGATTCTTTTCTCCAAGAAAAAGAGTGATAAAAGTAAGGTTATTATTGCCGAATATGCAACACAGGTTGACGAATCGGCTGAAAATACAAATAATTTAACAAATATAAATAAGGATGGTGCTTCAAATGAGTGAAAAATCAGCAAACGGCATTCTCAGAACAACAATTGAAAAGGTAAGAGACTTAGTTGATGTCAGCACAATTATCGGCGACCCAATTAACCTTCCTGACGGTTTAACAATTATCCCTGTTTCAAAGGTTACATACGGCTTTGCATCAGGTGGTTCTGATTTCCCATCAAAAAACAATGTTGAGCTTTTTGGTGGCGCAGGTGGTGCAGGTATAACAATTAACCCTGTTGCTTTCCTTGTTGTTAAAGATGGCGATGTAACAATTAAACACATCGTTTCAGGCGATAATGCAGTTGAAAGAGCAGTAAGCCTTGTTCCTGAAATGTTTGATAAGGTTGCAAACCTTGCAAAGAAAAAGGATAACGCAGCTGAAGAAGTAGTTTCTGAATAATTATAAACTGACTACCCGCATATATATGTTTGAGGGTGGTGGTCATTTTGTGGTTTAAATTTATCAGTTGTTTCTTGTGTTGTTGCTTTGTTTCAAATCTTTTTGTATTTAAAGTCAATGCAACAGGTGTTTCTGTTTCGGCAAGGTCTGCAATTGTTATGGTTGCCGCCACAGGCGAAGTTCTGTTTTCTAAAAACGAGAGAGAAAAGCGCGGTGTGGCAAGCACAACTAAAATAATGACGGCTGTTGTTGCTTTAGAAAACGCCAATCTTGCAGACAAAGTCATTGCGTCAGAAACTGCTATAACAGTTGAGGGTACTTCAATAGGCTTGCAAAAGGGTAATGAAGTGAATCTTCATACTCTTTTGTATGGTATGCTTCTTGAAAGCGGAAATGATGCTGCTAATGTTACGGCGGAGCTGGTTTCAGGTGATAAAATTGCTTTTGCAGAGCTTATGAATGATAAAGCAAAGCAATTGGGTATGTTTGATACATCTTTCAAGAATCCGTCAGGCTTACCGGAAAAGGACCATTATTCTACAGCTTACGATATGGCTCTTTTAGGTAGCTATGCTGTTAAGAACCCTGTGTTCAGAAGTATTTGTTCTTCAAAAAGATATACAGCAGAAATCAGCAATCCAACACACGAAACCACACTTTATAACCACAATAAATTACTGAATAAATATGATGGCGCTTTTGGTATTAAAACAGGATTTACTAAAGCGGCAGGGCGTTGTCTTGTTTCTGCAGTGGAAAGAGAAGGAATAACTCTTGTTGCAGTAACCCTTAACGCCTATGATGATTGGAATGACCATATAAAGCTATATGATTATTGTTTTGGCTTGCTATCGGTAAATGAAATCGATTTATCAATGGCTGTTTCTGATATAGCAGTGGTGAATTCAAAAAAGTCTACCATATCTCTCAGGTTATTGAAAAACCTATATGTCCCATATTATAAAACAATTCCCGAATATGAGATTACTTATTATATTCCGCGTTTTGTTTATGCAGGAATAAGAAAAGGTGATTATATAGGTTGGGCAGAGGTTTATACAAAGAGTGGTATGCTCGTAGATAAGATATTTATTGTTGCAGGGGAAAGTGCTCCTGTTATGCAAACAAATTTTATAGAAAAGGACCGTCGTTGAGACGGACGTGAAATATGGCACAGGAAAGATTACAAAAGTTTTTATCAGAATGCTCCGTTGCTTCCCGCAGAAAATCGGAGGAGCTTATAAGAGAGGGCAAAGTAAGGGTTAATGGCAAAATTGCTCAGATAGGCGATAAAATTGACCCAAAAAAAGATACTGTAACAGTAAGCGGAAAAAAGGTTGTTGCAGTTAAGCAGAAATATTACATTATGCTTAATAAGCCGCGAGGATACGTTACGACAATGAGCGATGAACTTGGCAGAAAATGCGTTGCAGAGCTTGTTCAGGATGTTGGTGCTCCGGTTTATCCCGTAGGAAGGCTTGATAAAGATTCCGAAGGTCTTCTTCTTTTAACAAACGATGGTGAATTTGCTAATGCGGTAATGCATCCGAGAAAGCATATTCCAAAAACATATCGTGTTACGGTTCGTTCTAATATAAATGATGCTCAGGTTGAAAAACTTGAAAACGGAATTGATATTGAAGGTGATGGCAGAGATACATTACCTGCAAGTGTTCGCATTATTGAAAAAAGCGCAGAAAGAAGTGTTTTTGAAATTACAATTTACGAAGGCAGAAACAGGCAGATTCGTAAAATGTGCGAGCAGGTAAGTCTTGATGTTATAAGACTTAAAAGAAATTCTGTTGGCTCAGTTAAATTAGGTATGCTTAAAGTGGGCAAATGGCGCGAACTTACAGAGGATGAAGTGCATCGTCTTCAGGTTCAGTAATAAATATTAAAATTTAAGGATTTGTAGTTATGGTAAGAAGTATGACAGGCTTTGGCAGAGCACAGGCATCTGTTGAAGGTTATAATATCACTGTTGAAATCCGCAGCGTGAATCATCGCTATTTTGAGTTTTACGCAAAACTTCCTCGTACATATTCATTTCTTGAGGAAAAAGTTAAAGCTCTTCTTTCAACAGGTATCTCAAGAGGTAAGGTTGAGTGTTCAATTCAGCTTGAGGCAACAGCTGATGAAAGCGTAGTTGTTTCTGTTAATGAGCCTCTTGCGAAGGGTTATGTTGATGCAGTTAAAGAAATTTCCGAGAAATTCGGTATATCAGAGGATTTAACCGCTCTTTCAGTAGCAAGATTTTCTGATGTTTTGTCAATTTCAAAAGCTCCTGTTGATGAGGATGAGCTTTGGGCGAAGGTTTCACCAGTTGTAAGCGAAGCTCTTGCAGGTTTTGTATCAATGAGAGAAACCGAAGGTAAACGACTCAGCGAAGACGTTCTTTCAAGAGCAGATACAATTTTAAGTAATGTTTCATACATTGAAGAGCGTTCTCCTGAAACAGTAAAGCTTTATTCTGAAAAGCTTCTTGAAAGAATGAAGAATGTTCTCGGTGATACTCAGATTGATGAAACAAGAATTCTTACAGAAGCTGCTATTTATGCAGATAAAATTGCTGTTGCAGAAGAAACTGTAAGGCTCAGAAGCCATATTGACCAGCTTCATGAAATGCTCGCATCTGATGAAGCGGTAGGTAGAAAGCTTGATTTCCTTATTCAAGAAATTAATCGTGAGGCAAACACAATCGGCTCAAAAGCTCAGGATGTTGACATAGCTCGCAGAGTTATTGATATTAAGGCCGAGGTTGAAAAAATAAGAGAGCAAATTCAGAATATAGAGTGATTTTATATGAAACTTGTTAATATTGGTTTTGGTAATCTTATCAATGCCGACAGAGTCATTGCCGTTATAAGTCCCGAATCTGCACCTGCCAAAAGAATGATTCAGGAGTGCAGAGAAAGAGCACAGCTTATTGACGCTACTCACGGCAGAAAAACAAAAACAGTTATAATTACAGATAGTGATAATGTTGTGTTATCATTTCTTGGTGCGGAGCAACTTTTGCAACGCTTCGAGGCAGAAAAAGGAGGTCAGGAGTTTGGCTTTGGAGAATAAAGGTCTTTTGATAGTTCTTTCAGGTCCTTCAGGCTCAGGTAAGGATACTGTTCTTGCAGAACTTCGTAAAAGAGATTTAAATATGAAGCAGTCAATTTCAATGACAACCCGTCCAATGCGTGATGGTGAAGTTGATGGCGTTGACTATTGGTTTACAGATGTTCCTACCTTTGAAAAAAACATTGAGGAAGGCTACTTCCTTGAATATGTTAAATATGGCGATAACTATTACGGCACTCCCCAAAAGAAAATAGAAGAGCTTATTGAAGAAGGCTATAATGTTTTTCTTAAAATAGAGGTTGAGGGTGCAGGTAATGTTCGTAAAGCTTTTCCCGAGTCAGTATCAGTATTTATCATACCTCCATCAATAGAGGCTCTTAAAAGTCGTTTGAAGGGTAGAGGTACTGAATCCGAGGAAACATACAAAAAACGTCTTGAAATTGCTCAGGACGAGCTCTTAAGAGCAAAAGAATATGACTATATTGTTATTAACGATGACCTTTCCAAATGTGCAGACGATATTTGTGCAATTATCAGTGCAGAAAACTCACGTTGCAACAAAATGATAGGCTTAGTTGATAATATGGGTAATAAATAATTTAAACCGAAAGGAAATAATAATTATGCTTAATCAGGATCTTTCAAAAGTTCTTAAAGGACACATCAGCCGTTACTCTCTCGTAACAGCAACTGCGAAGAGAGCTCGCGCTATTTCAGACAAAAATCTCGAAGATAAGGTTATCTCAACAGAGAAACCTGTAAGCGTTGCTCTTAATGAGTTCCTTAACGAAGAGTACAAAATTATCGAACCAGACGAAATCGCAAATATCTGACTATGGGTGAATCCGCTTATTTTGCACTTGTTGCCGTTGAAGGTCTTGTGTATCATTTTGATGCACCGTATTCATATAAAATTCCCTTCGAACTTGAATCTAAAGCCGTAGCGGGATGTAGGGTAATGGTGCCTTTCGGCAACGCAAACAAGAAAAAACAAGGGCTTATACTGTCTGTGAAGCCACTTTTTGAGGCTGAAAACGTAGAAAAACTCAAATCAATAACTTCGGTGTTAGATGATGCACCGCTTTTTGATGAAGAAATGCTTTCTCTCGTTATATGGCTCAAAGAGAATACTTTTTGTACGCTTTTCGAGGCGGCAAGGTCAATGCTTCCTGCGGGTATAGGTCTTAGTTATGTTGTTTCCTATGTAGCAAATGATGCGGATTTTTCTGTTATTGATAAACTTGATTTTGATGAAAAAAGAGTATATGAATATCTGAAAAATCAAGGGAAATATGTAAAAAAAGAAAAAATTTGTTCGGATTTAGGCTTTGCTACAGATTCTGATATCTTTCAGAAACTGGAGAAAAAGGGTATTTTGCTTTCTAATGTAGATACAAAGCGTAAAACCGGAGATTTAACAGTAAAAAATGTGCGCCTTGCAATATCCGAGGAAGAAGCAGAGGAAAAGTGTAAATCATTAACCGCAAAGCAGAAAAGTGTAACAAATATTCTTATTGATATTGGCGGAGCGTCCGTAAAAGAGGTTTGTTATTTTTGCGGTGTTACTCCTGCAGTTGTTACTGCCCTTGAAAAGAAAGGGATCGTTCAACTTTTTGATAGCGAAATATATCGTAAACCACGATATGAAGTGAAGAGTAAAAAAGCTGAATCACCAAGCCTTACGGATTCTCAGAGTAAGGCATATAATGAACTTCTTTCAAAGTACAAGGAAAATAGTCCTGCAGCTTATCTTTTATATGGTGTTACCGGTAGCGGTAAAACTCAGGTTTTCCTCAAGCTTATCGAGGATGTTGTTAATGACGGTAAAGGTGTTATTGTTATGGTGCCTGAAATCGCTTTAACACCGCAGACGCTTAACATCTTTTATTCTCATTTTGGCGATAGCGTTGCTGTTTTTCATAGCGCATTATCTGCAGGTGAGAGAATAGATGAATGGAAAAGAGTAAAAAAAGGTGAAGCTAAAATTGCTATAGGTACTCGTTCTGCTGTTTTTGCACCTTTCAAGAATCTTGGTCTGATTGTTATGGACGAAGAGCAGGAGCACACTTATAAATCAGAAATGTCTCCTCGTTACCATGCAAGAGATGTTGCAAAATTCAGGTGCACTCATAATAATGCGTTGCTTGTTCTTGCATCTGCAACACCTTCTATTGAAACATATACAAATGCAATAAACGGAAGGTATGGTCTTGTAAAGCTTGATAAACGTTACGGAAGTGCTGTTTTACCTGATGTTAAAACTGTTGATATATCAAATACCAAAGGGCCTATAAGCAACGAGCTTTTTAATGCAGTTGAAGAATGTCTTGGAAACAAAAAACAGGCGATTCTTCTTATGAATAGGCGTGGATTTAATACTTTTGCCACTTGCAGTGCTTGTAAAAGTGTTATTAGCTGTCCTAATTGCAGTATTTCTTTAACATATCATAGCGCTAATAATCGCTTGATGTGTCATTATTGTGGCCATTCTCAGAGCTATACGGATACTTGCCCTGTATGTAACGAAAAAGCAGTTTCTTATGCAGGGTATGGTACTCAGCGTATAGAAGACGAGCTGGAAACAATCTTTCCTAATGCCCGCATTCTAAGAATGGATGCAGATACAACAATGGCAAGATATTCTTATCAGGATAAATTGACTGCTTTTGCAAATGGGGAATATGATATTCTTTTAGGTACCCAGATGGTAGCAAAAGGGCTTGATTTCCCTAATGTTACTCTTGTTGGTATTATATCTATAGACCATCAGTTGTACAATGACGACTTTAGAAGCAGTGAAAAAGCGTTTGATTTGCTTACACAAGTTATTGGTCGCTCGGGCAGAGGTACAGAAAAGGGTACTGCTTATATTCAGACCTTGTTGCCTGAAAATGATATTATTGAACTATCTTGTGCGCAGGATTATGAAAGTTTTTACGAAACTGAAGCAATAATCAGAAAAAGTATGGTTTATCCGCCTTTCTGTGACATTTGTTCGTTGACTTTTTCAAGTGAGCAATACAATAAATCATATAATTGTGCCCGTAATTTCTTCGATATGCTTAAGAACGCAGTTTCAGAGGAATATAAAGATATAAAAATCAATGTTTTAGGGCCAATTCAACCTCGTGTTAATAAAATAAGTAACAAATACAGAAATATAATCACGATAAAATGTAAAAATAATAAGCGTTTCCGTCAGATGATGGCTTCTCTTGTTAAAGATTATATGAAAAATATTCAATCAAATGGTGCTAACATAACCATTGATATCAATCCATTGATGTAAAGGTGAAAAAAGAAAATGGCAATCAGAAATATCAGGGTAGACGATGACCCTATTTTAAGAAAAAAATCAAGACCAATAACAGAGTTTAACGACAGACTTTTTGAACTTCTTGATGATATGAAGGATACTATGTATAATTCAGGCGGTGTAGGCCTTGCAGGTGTGCAGGTAGGCGCGTTAAGAAGGGTTGTTGTTATGGATGTAAGTGAAGACCGTAATGACTATATTGAGCTTATAAATCCTGAAATTACTGAAGTGCAGGGTGAACAGACAGGTACAGAGGGTTGCCTTTCTCTTCCTGGTCTTTGTGGTACTGTTACTCGTCCTAACGTGGTTAAAGTTAAGGCGCAAAATCGCGAAGGTAAATGGTGTCTTTATAAGGGTGAGGGGCTTAAAGCCCGTTGCTTCTGCCATGAAATAGACCACCTTGATGGTATTTTGTATAAAGATAAATTAGATGAAGGCGAAGTTCTTTACAGAACAGATTCGGAGCAATAAAATGAAAGTAGTTTATATGGGCACTCCTGATTTTGCAGTTGCCCCATTAAAAGCAATAATTGAAAATGGATTTGAGGTTGTTGGTGTTTTCACCCAACCTGATAAGCCTGTAGGTAGAAAAGCAATTCTTACTCCACCACCGGTAAAGGTTACAGCTCTTGAAAACAATATCCCTGTTTTTCAGCCTGAAACCTTTAAAAATGGTGAAGGCGTAAAAATTCTTGAAGAATTAAAGCCTGATGTTTGTGCTGTTGTTGCATATGGTAAAATTCTTCCAAAGGAATTTCTTAATTTTCCACAATACGGATGCATCAATATCCATGGGTCAATTCTTCCTGAATACAGAGGCGCTGCGCCTATTCAGCGAAGTATTCTTGATGGTAAAGAGTATGCAGGCGTTACTGCCCAACAAATGGATGTTGGCGTTGATACAGGCGATATTCTTTTCACTGAAAAAACAAAAATTCTTGAAAATGAAACTTCAGGAGATTTGTATGAAAGATTAACAGTTATCGGTGCCGATTTGCTTGTTAAAACGCTTAAAGCAATAGAAAATAACGAAATCAATCCGATTAAACAAGACGATTCAAAGAGCACTCATGCAGCAATGCTTGATAAAACAATGTCTCCTGTTGATTGGTCAAAATCTGCTTTTGAAATTCATAATCAGATTCGCGGTCTTGACCCTTGGCCTGTTGCCCAGACTACATTAAACGGTAAAAATCTTAAACTTTTCCGTTCGTATATAGATGAGACTTTGGGTTCAGGCAAAGCAGGCGAGGCAGTTGCTCTCAAAAAAGGTTTAGGTGTTTTCTGCGGAGACGGAAAAGCTGTTGTTATAACCGAAGTGCAGTACGAAGGTAAAAAACGTATGAATGCCGCAGATTTCTTAAGAGGTTGTCAGTTGGCTGAAGGCACTATTCTGGGATAATATTCATATTTTGTTAATAGAGTATTTTTCATTTTTTAAATATTAAAGTGTAGAATAATTATCAGAAGGTAAAAAGGAGTGTTATAAATGCCTTATTATTATTTTGATTATTACTATGTTGTTCTTGTTCTTCCCGTTATAATTGCATCACTTATAGTTCATGCAAGGCTTAAATCAACTTATTCAAAATTCTCTAAAGTAGGGAACGCACGCGGTATTACAGGTGCACAGGCAGCGCAAACAGTGCTCGATTATTATGGAATAAAAGATGTTCAGGTTGTTCATACATCAGGTAAATTAACCGACCATTATGACCCGACAAAGAAAATTATCGCCCTTTCTGATGGCGTATTTGGTGGTAGTTCAATTGCGGCTGTAGGTATTGCTTGCCATGAGGCTGGTCATGCTGCTCAGCATGCTCAAAGCTATGCGCCAATAAAAATCCGCAATATGGTTTTGCCTGTATGTAATATCGGACAGACTCTTTCTATTCCTCTTGTTATTGCAGGCTTTCTTATGGGCTTTGAGCCGTTGGTGTGGATTGGAATCGGCTTTTTCTCGTTTGTTGTTGTCTTTCAGTTAATAACCTTGCCTGTTGAATTCAATGCAAGCAACAGAGCAATTTCTGTTATCGAATCAAATGGACTTTTAACATTTGAGGAAAAACTTGGTGCAACAAAGGTTCTTAAGGCTGCCGCTATGACATATGTTGCAGCTCTTGCAGTAAGCGTTGCAAACCTTTTAAGACTTATACTCAGATTTACCGGGAGAAGAAGGTAATGATTAAATCCGCAAGGCAGATAGCCTTTGAAATTCTTTTGAAAATTGAAAAGGAAAAGGCTTATTCAAACCTTGCTATAGACAGTGCTGTTAAAGGTCTCGGCCGTAACAGCACTGATTGTGCTTTTATTTCACGCCTTGTATATGGCGTTGTAGAACGCAAAATCACGCTTGATTATATTATTTCAAAATATCTTTCAAAGCCTCTTTTAAAAACTAAAACAGATGTGATTGTTATTTTGCGTCTTGGTGCATATCAACTTCTTTTTTCTGATAAAATACCAACCTCAGCGGCAGTTAATGAAAGCGTTAACCTTGCTAAAACCAACAAGTGTGCATATGCATCAGGTATGATAAATGCAGTTTTACGAAAAATATCTCAAGATGATTTGTGCTTTGATGGTATAGAAGATACATCAGAAAGAATATCTGTTGAGTATTCTGCACCTATTGAACTTGTTAAATTCCTTCAATATCATTACGGGACTGAAAACACAGTTTCGTTTTTAAAAAGCGCGTTAGAGCCTAAAAAGATATTTGTAAAAGTAAACACAACTAAAATAACCCCTGATGAATTAATTGGCTTTTTAAAAGAGGAAGGCGTAATTGCAGAAAAAACATATCTTAAAAATGCTCTTGAACTTATCCTTAATGGTGCAGTTTACCATTTGGAAAGCTACAAAAAAGGGTATTTTCATGTAGAAGATTTATCTTCGCAGCTTTGCGTTGAGGCTTTAGGTGCTTTTGAGGGATGTACCGCAATTGATGTGTGTGCCGCACCTGGCGGCAAAACCTTCAGTATTGCAGAGGATATGAAGAACGAAGGGGTTCTGTACTCCTGCGATATATATGAGCAAAGGGTTGATTTGATAAAGCAGGGAGCAGAAAGGTTGAGACTTAGTTGTATAAAACCTTGTGTTAATGATGCTACTGTTTTTAGTGAATCTTTTCCTCAGGCAGACAGAGTTTTGTGCGATGTGTTGTGTTCAGGTCTTGGAATTATAGGCAAGAAACCTGAAATAAAATATAAAAAGCTTGATGAAACAAAAGAAATTATACCTATTCAGAAAAAGATTCTTGAAACATCTTCTCAATACGTAAAAAAGGGTGGAAGGCTTGTTTATTCAACTTGCTCAGTTAACCCTAACGAAAACCGAAAGGTATGCGATGCTTTTTTAAAAAAGCATCCGGATTTCGTATCTGTTAAGGTGTTGCCTGATATAAAACGCACCATTGATGAGGGTGATTATTTAACATTGCTGATGCATACAAATAATTGTGATGGCTTTTTTATAGCGTTGTTTGAAAGAAAGTAAGTGTTTATGGATAAAAAAGATATTGCTTCATTAAATCTTCAGGAGCTTGAAATTGAATTGAAAGCTATGGGTCTTCCGAAATTCAGGGCAAAGCAGATTTATGATTGGATACATAAAAAAGGTGTTACCGAATTTTCGGAAATGACCAATATTTCCAAAGACTTAATTTGTAAATTAAATGACAATTTTGTCATTTTTTCCTGTACTATTGAAAAAAAACTTGTTTCGAGGTATGATAATACGGTAAAATACCTGTATTCTTTGCCTGATGGAGAATACTTAGAGTGTGTGGTTATGGATTATAAATATGGCCACACAATATGTGTTTCTACTCAGGTGGGTTGTAAAATGGGTTGCGCTTTTTGTGCCTCAGGTATAGGTGGATTTAAAAGGCACCTTCGTCCTTCAGAGATTCTCAGTCAGATATATACAGCCCAAAGAGATTTAGGCCTTCGCATATCACGTATCGTTTTAATGGGTATGGGCGAGCCTCTTGATAACTTTGATAATGTAATGAAGTTTTTGGCGCTTGTAAGCGATGAAAATGGCTTGAATATAGGTATGAGGCATATTTCTCTTTCAACAAGTGGTATTGTTCCTCGTATTTATGATTTACTTGAAAGAAAGCCACAGCTTACGCTTTCAGTTTCTCTTCATGCGCCAAACGATGAAATCCGTTCGAGAATTATGCCTGTTAACAAAAGTTGGAATGTTGACCAGCTTCTTGATGCATGTAAAGTGTATGCTGATACAACATCAAGGCGCATTTCTTTTGAGTATGCTATGATGAAGGGTGTTAACGATACGCCTGAATGTGCAAGAGAGTTGTCAAAAAGATTAAAAGGTATATTATGCCATGTAAACCTTATTCCTGCCAATGAGGTTAAGGAAAAGGCTCACACAAGAAGCGACGATGCTTCTATCGAACAATTTAAATCAATCCTTGAAAAAAACGGACTTAATGTTACAATAAGGCGAACTTTGGGCTCCGATATTAACGCCTCCTGTGGTCAATTGAGGCGCGAAAAAATTTTAGAAAATCAAAATTGATGAAAAGAGGTGAAACACCGTGATAATTTCAGCATTAACAGATATAGGTAATCATAGAGAATCCAATCAGGATACGTATGATTGTGGTATATTTGAGACAGGTGATAGTTGGGTTGTTGTTTGCGATGGTATGGGCGGTGTTTCAGGCGGTCAGATTGCAAGCGAACTTTGCGTTGAAAAGGTTTCTTCCGCAATAAAGCGCGGCTACAGAGAAAACCTTAGTGTAAAAGCGGCGCAGAATCTTCTTCTTTCTGCAATTACCGCATCAAATTCTATTGTTCATAATAAAGCCCAGGAAGAGCCCCAATACCACGGAATGGGTACAACGATTGTTGCAGCTATTATCATTAAGAATATTGTTGTAATCGCCCATGTAGGTGATAGCAGAGCGTATATTTTAAGCGGTGAAACCGTAAAACAGATAACAAAAGACCATTCTCTTGTTCAGTTAATGATAGATAATGGTAAAATCACAGCAGATGAAGCAAAAACCCATCCTGATAAAAATATTATTACCCGTGCAGTTGGTGTTGTTAATTTTGTTGATGTGGAATTTGATGTGTGCGATGTTAATAGTGGTGAAAAGCTTCTTGTTTGCACAGACGGCTTAAGCGGAAGTGTAAGTGATGAAGAAATGATAAATATTATAAATGAATACAGTGATTCTTCAGCAGAAAAACTTGTTGAAAAAGCGCTTGAAAACGGCAGCAGAGATAATATTACAGTTGTTGTTATGAGTGCCCAAGGAGAGTAAGTATGGAAAATTATGTAGGAAAACGAATAGACGGCAGATATGAAATTCAGGATGTTGTCGGTGTTGGTGGTATGGCCGTTGTTTATAAGGCGTACGATAATATTGACGACAGAATTGTTGCGGTTAAAATTCTTAAAGATGAATATCTTGCAAACGAGGAATTTCGCCGTAGATTTAAAAATGAATCTAAAGCAATTGCTGTTCTTAACCATAGAAACATTGTAAAGGTTTATGATGTTAGCTTTGGTGATAGATTGCAGTATATTGTTATGGAATATGTTGAGGGCATCTCTCTCAAAGAGTATATTGAGCAAAAAGGTGTAATTGATTGGAACGAAGCCCTTTTCTTCAGTGTTCAGATTCTTCGCGCTCTTCAGCATGCTCATGATAAGGGTATTGTTCATAGAGATGTTAAGCCTCAGAATATAATGCTTCTCGAAAATGGAACAATAAAGGTTACTGATTTCGGTATTGCGCGCTTCAGTCATGGCGAAACACGTACTATGACAGAAAAAGCAATTGGTTCTGTTCACTATATCAGTCCGGAACAGGCTAAAGGTGAGATTACTGACGAAAAAGCCGATATTTATTCTGTAGGTATTGTGCTTTATGAAATGCTTACAGGAAAACTTCCTTTTGAAGCAGATAGCGCTGTTTCAGTTGCGCTTATGCAGGTTAATAATGAAGCTGCGCCTCCTCGTACAATTAATGCTAAAATTCCATTAGGCTTTGAGCAGATTACTATGAAAGCTATGCAGAAGAGTACTCGCGAGCGTTATCAGACTGCAGCGGAAATGCTTCTTGACCTGGAAGAATTGAAGCGTAACCCTAATATTAAATTTGATTATGTGAACTATTTTGTTGATGAACAACCAACAAGATATATAGGAAAAATCCAGGGTAGCACAAGGGAAAGCTCTCTTTCTTCAACGGATACATACGAGAAAGTGAAAACCGTACCTCCTGCAAACATTCCGCGCAAAAAAATTGAAGATACATCAAGCAGACGTCCTGTTACAACTGTTCAACAACAGAGTGCAAATGAAACTAATACAAAGCGTACCGCAATTATTGCAGGTGTAGGCGTTGCAGTTATTCTCTTTATTATTGTTCTTATTATATCTCAGTTTGTAAATGGCAATTGGACACTTGGTGTAGGCAAAAAAATTGAAGTTGATAAATTTATCGGAATGAATTATGAAGAAGAAATTCTTAATAATGAACTTTATAATGAAAACTATAATTTCGAAATTTCCTATGAATCATTCACAGATGGTAAAGATGGTTGCGTTTTTAAACAAGACCCTGAAGCTGGTACAGAGGTATCCAAGGGCGTAACAATTCGTCTTTATATTGCAAAATCAGGTGAAGGAACTGTTATTCCTGATTTTTATGGCGAAAACTATCAGTCTGTCTATAATACCTTGGAGTCTATGGGCTTTGTTGTAAAGCTTATTCCTGATACAACATCAAAAGAAGATGTTGGTTCTGTTATACGTACTGACCCTGCCTCAGGATCAAGTGTTTTCGCAGGCTCAAATGTTAATGTTTACTATGCTGCAGCATCAGAATCAGGACAATTATTTAAAATGCCAAGTTTTATTGGTATGAATATTGAAGAGGCGGAAAAAATTATCAGAGAGCAAGGACTTGTGCTTAAAAGCACTGAAACTGTTAATACAACCGCTCAAAAGGATACAATCGTTGAGCAATCGCCCAAAGATGGTTCTCCTGTTCAAAAAGGTGATAGTGTCGTTCTAACCGTAAGTTCGGGTAAAATAGTTTTGAATAAATCAATTACGATGCCATCAAAAGCAGGTTCACTCGTTGTAAAGGTTGAGGTTGACAATGAAGTCATATCTGTGGAAAATGTTGATACTCAGAATATAAGCAGTTATTCATTTGAGGTTGCAGGCGAAAAGAAATCAAAAATTAAAGTATATCTTAATGATGCACTTTATTACGAAGCTACCGCTGATTTTGAAAAAGATCCGGTAAGAGTTTCTGATGAAAAGTATCATTCGGTCAGCTTCTATGTTAATGTTATTGGTATGAATGTTAACGATGCAAAAGCCTCATTAAATAACGCAGGTTATAATAATATAACTATTCAGGAACAGGAAAGCAGTGAAAATCCGGGAGTAGTAATAAATCAATCTCCATCCCAGAGTTCTGCTCCGAGTCTTGATAAAACGGCTACTATTGTTTTAACTGTATCGAAAGATAAATCTAATAGTGCTGTTACTCCGTCTTTGGAGGAGACATCAGAAAATATTACTCAGGTGCAATAATGGCAGATAGAATTTTAGACGGTGTTATAATTAAGGGTATCGGCGGCTTCTATTATGTAGAAGCCGCCGGCGAAGTGTTTGAGTGTAAGGCTCGTGGTGCTTTTCGTAAGAAAAGGATTATACCTCTTGCAGGGGATAATGTGAAAATTACTGTAAGAGAAGGTAAAGAAAATACCATTGATGAAATTCTTGGAAGAAAGAATTCTCTTGTCAGACCGCCTGTTGCCAATATCGACACATTAATTGTTGTTTCTTCAATAAAGGAGCCTGTTCCAAGTCTTCTTGTTATAGATAAATTAACTGCTATTGCCGTTGATAAAGGAATAAAGCCTTGTGTTGTGTTTTCAAAAAGCGATTTGGCGGATACAACGGAGTACGAGGAGATTTATAAAAAAGCAGGTATTGAGGTTTGCTCTGTCTGCAATAAAACAGGTGAGGGTGTCGATAAAGTCAAAGCTATGATAGGCGAGGGCATAACTGTATTTACAGGTAATACAGGCGTTGGTAAATCCTCTCTTCTTAATGCTATTGATTCTCGCTTTTCTCTCGCAACAGGCGAAATAAGTGATAAGTTAGGCAGAGGCAGGCATACAACGCGTGAGGTAACTCTTTACCATATTGGCGAAGGTTTGGTTGCCGATACGCCCGGCTTCTCTTCTCTTGATATTCAGGAGAGTAGTGAAATTATAGTTAAAGAGAACCTTCCTTTCTGCTTTCCTGAATTCATTGATTATTTAGGTTGCTGTAAATTTACTTCCTGTTCCCATACAGTTGAGAAAGGTTGCGCTATACTTCAGGCACTTGATGAGGGTGAAATTAGTCCTAAACGCCATGAAAACTATGTTGCTATGTATAACGATGTTAAAGATCTTAAAGAATGGGAATTGTAACACTTTTTATAACTGCTCATATTATGTAGTAAACAATAAAGGAGCGGTGTTTTATGAAAGTTGTAGTATGTCAGAGTCCTAAATTTTTAAGAGGTTTTTTAAAGCTTGTTTTTGGCATCAAAGAATAAAATTACATAAACATAAAAAGGCACGGATTCATTGGATCTGTGCCTTTTGTTGTATAAATACTTGATTTGTTTAATATTAAAGATGTATAATGAATTAACAGATTTTTCAGGGTGATGAAATATGAAAATAATAGATTTACTTAATAATAAAAAGCTTTCAATATCCTTTGAGGTTTTTCCACCAAAAACAGAAACGACTTTTGACTCCGTAAAAATTGCAACGGAGGAAATAGCAAAGCTGAATCCCGCTTTTATGAGTGTTACATATGGAGCAGGCGGTGGCACAAGTAAATATACCCTTGATATTGCAAAAAATATAAAAGAGCTTTATGGTGTGCCAACTCTTGCCCACCTTACTTGCGTGTCATCTTCAAAGCAGACTATTAAAGAAAAAATTGAAGAAATACATAATGCCGGTATTACAAATATTATGGCGCTCAGAGGCGATATTCCTGATTCAATGGAAAACGATGACAGAAGCAATTGGGATTATACATATGCAATTGAGCTAATAAATGAACTGAAAAGGTCAGGCTATGATTTCTGTATAGGTGGTGCTTGCTATCCTGAGGTTCATCCTGAAAGTAAAAATCAGGAAGAAGATATAAAGCGTCTTAAAGAAAAGGTTAGTGCTGGTTGCGATTTTCTTACAACCCAGATGTTTTTTGATAATAATCTTCTGTATAACTTTCTTTATAAAATCCGTGAGGCAGGTATAACAGTGCCTGTAATTCCGGGTATTATGCCTATTACAAATGCAAACCAGGTTGAGCGTTCAATAAAACTTTCAGGCTCATTTATGCCTCAACGTTTCAAAAGCCTTGTAGATAAATTCGGTTCATATCCTGATGCTATGAAGCAGGCGGGTATAGCTTACGCTACAGACCAGATAATCGATTTGTATGCTAACGGCATAACAAATGTGCATGTTTATTCAATGAACAAGCCTGATGTTGCCCGGATAATTCAAAGTAATCTTTCAGATATATTGGGGAAGTGAGATTTCAAAATGAGCTTTAAAGAGTTTCTGAAAAACAATATAGTTATTCTTGATGGTGGTATGGGTACGCTTTTGCAGTCCCAAGGTCTTCAGGTGGGTGATTTGCCTGAGCGTTGGAATATATCCCATCCTGAGATAATAACAAAAATACATAAAGATTATTATGATGCAGGCAGCAACGTTGTCTGTACCAATACCTTTGGTGCGAATATACTTAAATTCTCTCTCGATGAGTTGGAAGATATTATTGCAAAAGCTGTTGATAACGCCAGAAATGCCGCAAAGCAATCTTCATCTCAAAAAGAAAAATTTGTAGCTCTTGATTTAGGTCCTACGGGAAAACTTTTAAAGCCTATTGGTGATTTGGATTTTGAAGATGCGGTAAAAATATTCACTGAAACTGTAAGGCTTGGTGTAAAATACGGGGCGGATTTGGTAATTATCGAAACAATGAACGATAGTTACGAGACAAAAGCTGCTCTTCTTGCAGTTAAAGAAAATTCTGATTTACCAGTTATTGTTTCAAATGCCTATGGTGAAGACGGTAAACTTATGACGGGGGCAAATCCACAGGCTATGGTAGCTCTTCTGGAAGGTATGGGTGCAGATGTTATTGGTGCAAACTGCTCTTTAGGTCCTGAGCAACTAAAAAATGTAGCAAAGGAGCTTGTATTAAATTCTTCTGTTCCTGTTTCAATGAAGCCTAACGCAGGTCTTCCCAAGGTAGTAGATGAAAAAACTGTTTTTGACGTATCCCCTGAAGCTTTTTCCGCAAGTGTTTACGATATGGTGAAAATGGGCGTGCGTGTTGTAGGTGGTTGTTGCGGTACAACCCCCGAATATATAAAAGCGTTAAGTGATAAATTAGACGGTTTTCATCCGGTTCCTGTTACAGAAAAGAATAGTACAGTTGTTTCTTCATATACCCATACAGTTTCTTTTGGTAAAAAGCCTGTACTTATAGGTGAGCGTATCAATCCTACGGGTAAAAAAAGGTTTAAACAAGCTCTTATTGAAAATGATATAAACTATATTCTTAACGAGGGTGTAAACCAAAAAGAAAAAGGTGTTCATATTCTTGACGTTAATGTAGGTCTTCCTGATATTGACGAAAAAGAAATGCTTTTGAATGCCGTGCGCCGTCTTCAGTCTGTTGCAGACCTTCCGTTGCAGATAGATACAGCTGACGTTAAGGCTATGGAAAGTGCGATGAGGGTTTATAATGGTAAAGCTATGATAAACTCTGTAAATGGCAAAAAAGAGAGTATGGAGCAGGTTTTCCCGCTTGTGAAAAAATATGGTGGCGTTGTTGTTGCTTTAACTCTTGACGAAAACGGTATCCCTGAAACTGCAGAGGGCAGATTTAAGATAGCCAAAAAAATTCTTGATACTGCGCAAAGCTATGGTGTAAAGAAAAAGGATATTATTTTTGATACACTTGCAATGACTATAAGTGCAGATAATAATTCTGCTCTCGTTACCCTTAAAGCTTTAAAAGATATTAAAGAAAAACTTGGTTGCCACACATCTTTAGGCGTTTCAAATGTTTCTTTTGGTCTTCCCAACAGAGATGCAGTTAACAGCGTTTTCTTTTCTCTTGCACTCGAAAACGGACTATCTGCAGCAATTATGAATCCTTATTCGCAGGATATGATGAAAACATATTATTCCTTTAATGCTCTTAAAGGCTTTGACACCAATTGCGAAGAGTATGTTTCAGTTGCGGATACTTTCTTAGCAGTTTCAATGCAGGCAGTAAACACTGCTACAACAAATGCTTCAGTTAAATATAATTCTGAACTTCAGGAAACAATTATAAAGGGCTTTAAGGAAAAAGCGGCTATATTAACAGGGGAGCTTTTAAAATCAATTGAACCATTGAATATTGTTAATGGTGATATTATACCTGCTCTCAATGTTGTAGGTGAGGGCTTTGAGAAGAAAACTGTATATCTTCCTCAGCTTCTTATGAGTGCCGAGGCTGCAAAATATTCTTTTGAAAAAATTAAAGCCAATATGTCAGGTGCTAATACAAGAGAGACTAAAGGTACAGTTGTTATAGCAACAGTAAAAGGCGATATCCACGATATAGGAAAAAACATCGTAAAACTTCTTCTTGAGAACTATAGCTTTAATGTTATAGATTTAGGTAAAGATGTTCCGCCTGAAACTGTTTTTAATGCAGTTCTTGAGAATAAGGCTAAAATAGCAGGTCTCAGCGCTCTTATGACTACAACGGTTCCTGCGATGGAGGAAACAATAAAACTGCTGAATGAAAAAGCACCATGGTGTAAAACTGTAGTTGGCGGCGCTGTTTTAACTCAGGAATATGCTGATAAAATCGGTGCTGACAAATATGCGAGAGATGCTATGGAAACAGTACGCTACGCAGAAGAAATCTACAAATAAAGCAAAAACAGTCAACTCGTTTTAAGTTGACTGTTTTCTTTATACATCGAAGGCTACTCTTTCACCTGTGTGGGCGTTTACAACTGCTTTGTGAACGCCTATATATGTGTTTGAAATGTATTTATCCAAATGAAGGCTTCCAAAGAACCAACGCTTGAATTCGCTGCATTTTGAAAGCTCATCAAAGTATGCGTTAAGTGTTGTAACACGCACTGCTTCACTTTCACCTAATTTAAGAAATCCTTTAATTGTAGAGGATGGCTCGTGGGTGATTATAATATCAATTTTGCAATCGTTGTTTTCAAGATTAGCTGCACCTTCTAAAAGCTCGTTTTTAGATGGTATTTCGTATTTGAGCCAAGGATTATCTTCGATTCTTGCATCAAGGTCAGGGCTTTCGCCGCCGCCCATAGTAAATATCTTAAGTCCGTCGATTTCAAAAACCTGACCGCGCATAAGGTGGAAGATGTTGTCTGAAATCTGGTGCACCTTGCCACCATTCCATATGGTAAGAGGGTAGGCGTTAAGTAAATCAAAGTTTTCGTGAGTTCCATCTATAAAGCAGATGTTATAATTTCTTTTTGAAAGCGCTTTAAGGAACTTTTGCTCTGCCTTTGATTTATCCCATATAAAACCAAAATCACCGCATACAATCAGTGTGTCGCCTTCGTTAAGGCATTTGAGGTGGTTTTTTGAAAGTCTGTTTGGGTCGCCGTGGGTATCACCGGTAACAAAAACCATATTTTTGTTCTCCTTTTTTGTAAAATACTATTTAACTTTGTCAAATAAAATGGTATAATGACAAAAACAAATATTTATTCAATGTAATAATATTCTATAACATTTATCGGTGAATGTCTATGAAAAAATTCCTTATTTTTATAATTTCTATATTAATTTTATTGCCAAGCCTTTCTGTTGTAGGTTTGTCTACAAATGATGACGAAAACAAAGTAAAAACTTCTGGTGGGTATTACGATGTTGATGCTCCTGATTACGAATCAGAAATCTGTCTTCTGGTTAATGCAGATACAGATACTGTTATTTATAGTAAAAATGCAGATATGATAACAGCTCCTGCTTCTCTTACTAAAATTGTAACAGCTCTTGTGGTTCTTTCAAAGGGTGATGATTTTCAAACACAGATTCTTTGTACAAAAGAAGCTGTTGACAGCCTTTTAGGAACGGGTAGTTCAATTGCAGGGCTTCTTGCCGATGAAATTGTTTCTCTTGAAATGCTTCTTTATTGCTTATTCTTACCTAGTGCTAATGATGCTGCAGCTGTTTTTGCTTACCACTATGGTAATGGGGACCCGCAGGCTTTTGTTAATGAAATGAACGAATATTGCAAGAACTTAGGCTGTAAAAACACATTTTTTGCAAACCCTCACGGTCTTGATGATGAATCAATCGAAGGTTTTAACGGAACCACCCAAAATCAGACTACAGCCTCAGATATGTATCTTATTGCAAAGGAAGCCCTTAAAAGTGATGTAATAAGAAAAATATCTTCTAAATACGGCAAAACAATGCCACCTACAAACAAATATGACCAGGAAAGGTATCTTTATAACACAAACGCGCTTCTTAATGACTATGACCCTCATTACTATGAAGGTGCTATTGGTCTTAAAACAGGTACTACCGATAAAGCAGGTACCTGCCTTATTTCAAGTGCTACTAAAGACGGCTACACATATATTTCAATTGCTATGAAAGGTACTTTCGATTGGTTTGATTCAGGCAAAGAAAGAAATACCGCCTTTGCAACCTGCAGATATATGCTTCAGTGGGCGTTCAAGAATATTAAAATGAAAGTGCTTGCCGATGAAACATATAACGTAGGTGAGGTTGCTGTAAAATTTGGTAGAGGAAACGACTATGTTGCAGTTGTTCCTGTAAGCGATATAACAGCAGTTGTTCATAAGGATATTTCCATTGATGATATGACTGTGAAGTATCATGATGATTTTCCTGAAGAAGTAAAAGCTCCTATTAAGCAAGGTGATTCTATAGGTAAAGCAGACCTTATGTATGAAGGTATAAAAATCACCGAGATTTCTCTTGTTGCTCAACAGGATGTTAAAAAGAACTATTTATGGGCTATGTTCAGTTGGATTGAGAAGCTCATGAGTTCAAAATTGTTTATTACAATATTTGTTATTGTTATAGTTCTTATTGTTCTTTATATCTTGGGAACTAAAAACAGCCGTCGTAGAAGAAAGAGAAGAAAGAACAGTATAGAAATAGTTAAGGATTATAGCAAACTTGCCAAATAAAAAACCGTTATATTGTGTATTATTTCGAAAATGCCGCGTGAGAAAAACGGGTGAAAAAAAGAGAAAAAACGAGCATTCGAGAGATAGCGTTTGGTATATAAAATTTCTTTTAAAAAAGTGTTGACAACCCTGCGTTGCTGTGATAATATATCAAGGCAATGCGGGGTATTTATGTCCCGAAACTATTACGGAGGTAACTGTTATGTCTACTTATATGCCAAAAGGCAAAACTGAGCGCCAGTGGTATGTTCTTGACGCTGAAGGCAGAACTCTCGGCGAGGTTGCTGTTGAGGCTGCTGTTCTTCTTCGCGGTAAGCACAAACCAACATTTGCTCCACACGCTGATTGCGGCGATAGCGTAATTATCATCAACGCTGCAAAGGTTGTTCTCACAGGTAACAAGCTTGAGGACAAGTACTATCATCATCACACAGGCTACGTAGGTAATATGAAATCTGTTAAGTATGGTATTCTTATGAAAGAAAAGCCAGAATTTGCAGTTCAGAAAGCCGTTAAGGGTATGCTCCCAGATAACACTCTTGGTAGAGCAGCTATGGCTCGTCTTCGTGTTTATGCAGGTGCAGAGCACGAACAGGCAGCTCAGAAGCCTATCGTTAGAGAATTTTAAGGGAGGAGGCAATAATTATGTACGAAAGTAAAGCATATTTCTACGGAACAGGTAGAAGAAAAAAATCAGTTGCTCGTGTTCGTGTTTACCCAGGTACAGGTAAGGTAACAATCAACGACAGAGATATCGACGATTATTTTGGTCTTGAAACACTCAAGCTTATCGTTCGTCAGCCTCTCGCTCTTACAGAGAGCCTTGAGAAGTACGACGTAGTTTGCCGTGTAAACGGTGGTGGCGTTACAGGTCAGGCTGGTGCTATCCGTCATGGTATTGCTCGTGCTCTTCTTCAGTCAGAAGATGATGTTCGTCCAATCCTCAAAAAAGCAGGTCTTCTTACTCGTGACCCAAGAATGAAAGAAAGAAAGAAATACGGTCTCAAAGGCGCACGTCGTGCACCACAGTTCTCAAAGAGATAATTGTATTATTTCAAGATTCTCAAAGCTCTGCATTTTGCAGAGCTTTGTTTTTTTAAACTGTGGTGGTCCTCACGACTGTCGTCGTTGCGGTAGCTCCTAATGTTAAACGGTGAACGCTATGCAAGCACAAGCAACCGATAATGATAAATATAATAAGGTCTTCGGACATAAAATAACCCCACTATTCAAATATTTGAATAGTGGGGTTGATATTTGTTTAATTCAATTATGCTTCAACTTCGTCTGCAAAAGCATCCTTTGGAGCTTCAAGACCATTGTACTCATTGTAAGCAACTGCCATCTTGTTAAAGTTCTTAACTAAAACAAACTGTGAAACAGGGAAGAGTGCAAAAACAATAGCAAGAACAACAACGAGAGCACCGCTTTCGCTGAATTTAAGGTCGTAACGTGCAGCGTTTTCCTGAAGTCTCTTAGCAAGCTTATATTTCCAAACAAAACCGAAAATACCAACTGTAACGATGTTAAGAAGGAAGCAGAAAACATATTTCATAGTTTTTTTGCCATCGCCTTCGCAAAGAGCGTTAACATCCTTTGAAAGCTTTGTCCAGAAAACGATGTGATAAATACCGAGAGTGAGAACTGAAAGAAGAATGTAAGTAATCATACCTCTTTCTTTAATTGCTGATACCATATTCATAACTCCTTTTTGAGTATATTTACTATTAGAGTATATTATAATTTTTTGTAAAAATCAAGTATTTTCAGAATATAAGAGATGCTATTATGTAAAATATTGGTAATTTAACGAAGTTTATCTATGTAAATTTTTTATATTATGTATTTTAATAAAAATCATATATTGTAATCATTGACAATTGCGGTAGAATGTGGGATAATAGCGTGTAAATTGAATTTCTATGAGCAGAAACAGATTATATTTAAGGGGGACTTCTTTTGAAGAAAGAGCTCGCAACAAAATACGATCCAAAAAATGTTGAGGACCGTATATATAAAACTTGGCTTGAGGGCAAGTATTTCCACGCCAAATGTGAGGAAGGAAAGCCTACATACACTATTGTTATTCCACCACCAAATATTACTGGTCAGCTTCATATGGGCCATGCTCTTGACAACACCTTGCAGGATATTCTTATCCGTTGGAAGAGAATGTCCGGCTATGATACTCTTTGGCTTCCTGGTACAGACCATGCTTCAATTGCTACAGAGGCAAAAATTGTTGAAGCAATGCGTGCAGAAGGCGTAACTAAAGAGGATTTAGGTAGAGATGGCTTCCTTGAGCGTGCATGGGCTTGGAAAGAACAGTATGGCGGTAGAATCGTTGAACAGCTTAAAAAATTAGGTTCTTCATGCGACTGGGACAGAGAGCGCTTTACTCTTGACGAAGGCTGCAATAAGGCTGTTAATACAGTTTTTGCAAGGTTATATAATAAGGATTTGATTTACAGAGGCAACCGTATGGTTAACTGGTGCCCTTGCTGTAATACATCAATTTCTGACGCTGAGGTTGAATACGAAGAGAAGGACGGCAATTTCTGGCATCTTCTTTACACAGTTAAAGAAACCGGTGAAAAGCTTGAACTTGCTACAACTCGTCCTGAAACAATGCTTGGTGATACAGCTGTTGCTATCAACGCAGAGGACGAGCGTTATAAGCATCTTCATGGTTGCCATGTAATTCTTCCTCTCCTGAATAAAGAAATTCCTATCGTTTGCGACGAGCATGCTGATATGACAAAGGGTACAGGTGTTGTTAAAATCACACCTGCTCATGACCCTAACGACTTTGAAGTTGGTCAGAGAAACAACCTTCCAATTGTTCGTACATTTACTTACGACGGCAGACTTACAGGTGCAGAGGATAAGAGAATTGCAGACGAGCTTATTGCAAGCGGTAGAGCAGCTGAAAATGAGCCTGAAGTTCTTGATTGCGGTAAATACGCAGGTATGACAACAATGGAAGCGAGAAAAGCGATTCTTGCTGACCTTGAAGCAGGCGGATATATTAAAGAAATTGAGCCCCTTAAGCATGAGGTTGGTACTTGCTACCGTTGCCATAGTACTATTGAGCCAATGGTTTCAAAACAGTGGTTCGTTCGTATGGTTCCTCTTGCAAAGCCTGCTATTGAAGCAGTTGAAAAGGGCGAAACAAAGTTTGTTCCTGAAAGATTTACGAAGAACTATCTTAACTGGATGAATGGTACTCGTGATTGGTGTGTTTCCCGTCAGCTCTGGTGGGGTCATAGAATCCCTGCATGGTATTGCGAGGATTGCGGTGGCGTTACAGTAAGCGTTGAAACACCTGATAAGTGCTGTAAGTGCGGTAGCGTAAATCTTACACAGGATGAGGATACACTTGATACATGGTTCAGCTCTGCTCTCTGGCCATTCTCAACACTTGGTTGGCCTGATAATACAAAGGATTTAGAGCATTACTATCCAACAAATACTCTTGTTACAGGTTACGATATTATCGGTTTCTGGGTATCAAGAATGATTTTCTCTGCTCTTGAATATACAGGCAAAGTTCCTTTTGATACTGTTCTTATTCATGGCCTTGTTCGTGATGCTCTTGGTAGAAAAATGTCTAAATCTCTTGGTAATGGTATTGACCCACTCGAGATTATCGACCAGTATGGTGCAGACGCTCTTCGTTTCTCTCTTGCTACAGGTAACAGCCCAGGTAACGATATGCGTTTCCTTCCTGAAAAGATTGAGGCAAGCCGTAACTTTGCAAACAAATTGTGGAATGCAAACCGCTTTATCCTTATGAATCTTGATGATGATGAGCCTGCTCCACACATTCCTGAGAACCTTGCTACAGAAGATAAATGGATTATAAGCAGATTCAATAACCTTGTTAAGGTTGTTCAGAATTCTCTTGAAAACTTCGAACTTGGTATTGCAGTACAGAATCTTTATGACTTTATCTGGGATGTATTCTGCGATTGGTATATTGAAATTGCAAAAATCCGTCTTAACGGAGGTAACGAAGAAGGTAAAAAGACAGCAAAAGCAGTGCTTGTTTATGTAATGTCTAACACATTAAAACTACTTCATCCATTTATGCCTTTCATTACAGAGGAAATCTGGCTTGCTCTTCCTCACGATGGTGAATCAATTATGATTTCAGAGTGGTGCAAGTACGATGAAGCTCTTAACTTCCCTGCAGAAGAAGTAGCTATGGAGCGCGTTATGACTGCTATTAAGGCAATTCGTAACCGTCGTGCAGAAATGAATGTTCCTCCATCAAAGAAGGCAAAGCTTTATATTGCTACAAAGTATGTTGAAGACTTCTCAAATGGTAGCGTGTTCATGAACAGACTTGCTTCCGCTTCTGAAGTTGAAGTAGGCGCTGATTTTGAGATTGAAGGAAGTGTTTCTGTTATTACAGAGGCAGCAAAAATCTTCATTCCTCTTAATGAACTCGTAGACTTTGAAGCAGAGCGTGCAAGACTCGAAAAAGAGCTTGATACAGCTAAAAAAGATCTTCAGTTTGTAGAAAATAAACTTAACAATCCTGGCTTTATGGCAAAAGCTCCTGAGGCAGTTGTTGCTCAGCAGAGAGAGGCTCAGGAAAAGCATAAAGCTAAGATTGCAATGCTTGAAGAAAGTATTCAGAAACTCAAATGAATTTTACAGAATCAGTAAATTATATTCATTCATTACTTAAATTCGGTGTTCGTCCCGGCCTTGCCGGGATGAATGCCTTGTTGCATTTTTTGGGTAATCCTCATAAGTGTTTAAAATATGTCCATGTAGCAGGGACTAACGGAAAAGGCTCTACGTCAACAGCTGTTTCCAATGTGCTTATAAACGCTGGCTATAATGTTGGTTTGTACACTTCACCTTATGTTTCTCATTTTCTTGAAAGGGTGCAGTTTAATGGAGCACCTGTTGATGAAGTTGTTTTTGCCCGCAATGTAGAAAAGGTTAGAAATGCAGTAAATGAATTAGAGAATTCGGGTACGATAATTACAGAGTTTGAAGCGTTAACCGCAACCGCTTTTCTTTGCTTTAATGAACTTGAGTGTGATGTCGTTGTACTTGAAGTTGGACTTGGTGGAAGGCTTGATGCAACTAATGTAATTGAAACTCCTATTGTTAATATAATTACATCTCTTTCCCTTGACCATACTGCAATTTTAGGTAGCACTATTGAAGAAATTGCGTTTGAAAAGTGTGGCACATTAAAAGAAAACGCTGCTGTTGTTTGTTCAATGGGGCAACCTGAAGAAGCGTTAAAAGTTGTAAAAAAAACAGTGTCTTCTGTTAATGGCAGTCTTGTTATTCCCGAAGAAAGCAATGTTTTTGTTTTGAAAAGTGATATTTACGGAACAGAATTTATGTATAAAGGCGAAGCTTATAAAACTCCTATGTCAGGTGTTCATCAGGTTAAAAATATGACCTGTGTAATTGAAGCTTGTAATGTTTTAAAGAGTAATTTCAATATATCTTCCCAGAATATAAAGAATGGAATAGAGAAAACCGTTCTTCCCGCAAGGGTTGAAATTCTTTCGAAAAACCCCCTTGTTATTCTTGATGGAGGCCATAACGAGGATGGCGCAAAAGCCTTTTACGAAGCAGTAAAAGGGGAGATAACAAAAAAAGAAAGGGTTATTGTAATTGCTGGAATGATGGCAGATAAAGCTGTTGAATCCTCTTTAATGCCACTTATGAAAAAAACGGATGTGTTCTTTGCGGTAACACCTGAAAATCCACGTGCAATGAAGGCTCATGAACTTGCAGGAATTGCAATAAAATACTCAGAAAAAGTATTTACTGTTGAAAATATAAAACAAGCGGTGAATATTTCTCTTGCCGCTGCTGATGAGAAAACTGCAATTTTTGTTGTAGGCTCTCTTTATCTTGCAGGAGAAATACGAGATTATTTAATAGAATTTTTAAAGAAATTTAATTGATTATATTCTGTAAAAATGATAAAATAAAACACACTAAAAAGAAATGAAGTGATTTTATGGCTAAATTTGATGCGTTTGCAGGCGGTATAGATTACGGTGGCTTGCGTAGTATGCTTGATATAAAAATTCTTGTTTGTTATATTCTTAACTCTGTTAAGGTTCCAATGACCAGAGCGCAGATTTCAGAAGCAATGCAGAAAACAGGTCTTGTAAACTTTTTTGATGTTAACTCTGCTATAGACGAGCTTCTTGAGAATGGTGCAATTCTTGAAAAAGAATATGTAGGTGAACCTCACCTTGTTGTTTCTCAGATTGGCGCTAACAGTGCAACTGAACTAGAAAAAAATCTTCTTCCAGGAGTAAGAGACAGAGCAATAAAAACAGCCCTTAACATTGTTTCGCGTGCCCGTTCAGAAAGAGAAAATAAAGTTACAATTGAAAAGCTAGAGGATAGCTACAACGTAACATTTGAAATCGAGTCTTTTGGGCAGACGATGCTTTCTTTAACCCTTAATGTTGCCGATGTTCTTCAGGCAGAGCAGTTAAAAGATGGTTTCCTTGATGATCCGGGCGCTTTGTATTCAGATATTATCGACCGTCTTGTAGGTGACAAATAAAAATTAACGGAGAAGTTTCGAGTAAGTCGAAAACTTCTCCGTTTTGTTATTTACAGCATCCGCAAGAGCTATTGGGGTTGAATGGCGTTGCACAGGTATCGTTCCTTGCATTTGGTGGGAAAAATTCGTCAAGTGGGAAGCAGATCTTCTTGAATGCATCGCAAGGGTCTTCCGTATCACATGAGCATTCCTTTGTTGGTATACAGAAATCATATGCAGGAATAAGCATCTGCACATCTCTTTCAAGCTGAATGATTGTAAAAATGCCTAATGTAACTTTAACTGCTTTTTCGCAGTTGCAACAGAAGTTGCCCTCAAAGCAACGGCTGATATTTCTTGGAACAGAATCACAACAATCGCCTAATGTATTACAGCAATCACATACCCTGCAGATTTTTGCATCAAGAATAATCGGGTCAACGCATTGTACCTTTGCTGTAGGGTTAGTGTTTCCAACAGGGTTTTGTTCATCTGCACCGCAAGGAATATAATTTGAGGTGAATATTTTAACATTTCCCTCACTGCCATAAAGAATACATTTTTTACCGAATGTAACAAGTCCCTCTATTGTTGTTGCGGGGGCAGTAGGGCAATTGAGCGCATCAAGACAGACCTTAACGAAAAATGTAAGGTCAACAGAGTAGCAGCCTTTATTGAAAGGAACTTTCTCAACTTCAATGATGCAGTTAAGTATTTCTGCCGAGCGAGGTCTTACAGAGGTTGCGTTTTCAACAACATTCTGTGCGCAATCTGTTAAGTAAACTCTTAAATCGGCAAGGCAGTCTTTATCGGCACAAGAGTCGTAAACTCTGTTTGTGTCAACACAGATTGCTTCTTTCACATGATGAAGGTCAAACCCTTGTGTAGCTTTGTTTTCAGCCATATATCTTCCTCCTGATAGTGATTTGAAGTTTTTTTACTTCACTATCATATTATGAGGATGGCTGAATTTAGTTACATTATTATGGGATTTTTTCACCTAAATTAAAGGGTGGAACATATTCTTCGGAAGCGGAAGAAAGCTCTTGCATAAAACCGTCTTCTATTCCTGAATTATATAAATAGTCTTCTATTTCGTTGTATTCTTCCTGTGTAAGGCGTCTGTTGAGCGAATCGATATTGCAAGAGGGAATAGGGGTAAATTGACTCATAAGGCTGAATAAAATTTCGCCAGGATTAAAATTGTTTTTAACCCAATCAATTATTCTTTTTGTGTTGTGGAGTTGTCCCGGTAAAATCAAATGCCTGATTATTACGCCTTTTTCCATAACGCCATTATCATTGATTATATAATTTCCTGTCTGTCGATACATTTCTTTAATCGCTTTTGTTGCGATGTTGAAATAATCAGGTGCTTTTGAGTAGCACATAGCAAGGCTATCATAAAAATACTTTAAATCGGGAATATATATATCAATTTTACCATCAAGCTTTTCGAGTGATTCAATGCTTTCGTAACCACCACAATTGTAAACAACAGGAACACTCAACTTCTCGTCGAGTGATTTGATAATGGCATCAACAAAATGAGATGGGGTAACAAGGTTTATATTATGTGCGCCTTTGTCTATAAGGTCTTTATAAACATTTTTTAGCTCATCTATAGTTATCTCCTTGCCGAATTTACCTCTGCTGATTTTCTCGTTCTGACAAAAAATGCATTGCAGATTACAGCCTGAAAAAAATATAGTTCCGCTACCATTTTGCGCGCTAATAGGGGGTTCTTCCCAAAAGTGTAAATCAGCTCGTGCTATTACAGGGTTTTGACCCATATTGCAAAAGCCCTTACCGTTATCGGCAAGAGCTTTTCTTTCTTTATTACATTTTCTAGGACAATCGTTGCAAATATACATAATTATTTAAGATATTGGAATGAGAGCCAACCTGAATATTCGCCATATTCAACGTAACCCCAATCACCGCAAACAGTTAAAACTTCAACTTCCTGACCTTTTGGAACTTCTCCGTTACGTTGTGCATCAGAGTGTGGCTTAACTCTTATTCCAAGAGGGTCGTCCTGAGTGCCTATAGTATATTTCCCTGAGCTATGTTTTGGTGTTTCACCTTTTTCTTTTAATTGAAGATAGTTCAGGTTAACCCAACCGCTTACGCCGTCTGCTTCAACAAATGCCCATTCATTGTATGTGCAAAGAACATTTATTTCGCTTCCCTTGGCAAACTCATAAATTCTTTCTGCATCTGACTTTGGTGAAAGTCTTACACCCAGTGGGTCATTCTGTGTAGCAACAGTATATTTACCAGGTGTATTTCCATCCTGAATTACTGGCGCAGTTGTCTGTGGTGGAAGAGTTGTTCCGTTGTTTGAATTGTTTTTTGTCTGTTCAGTTGTACTTATAACTTCCTGTTTTGTAGAATTATCGTTAATTCTGTTTTTTTCTACTACAGTGGATACTATTGCTATTATAGCGGCTAATACTATAAGTGCCACAGATATTGCTAAAACCACATTGTTTTTGTCTTTGAACATAATAATTTTACTCCTTCATAGGCCACATCTTTTTAAATATTATATCAACATAACATGTTAAAATCAATATATTTAAAACATAATGAACATATTGTTAAATATTAGCTTTAAAGTGTTGATATTTTGTCTTATATTATGGTATAATAACATGAAAATGTGTTGGTATGTCTTAAGGCGGTGAAAGTGTGGTTATTTTAGGGATTGACCCCGGCTATGCAATAGTTGGTTGCGGTATTGTCAGATACGAAAAAAACAACTTTTCACTTCTTGGATATGGCGCAATAACAACTGAAAAGGATATGCCTTTTAATAAAAGACTTCAGAAGATTTATGATGATCTTACAGAACTTTTACAAAAGTTTAAGCCTGACGCTGTAAGTATAGAAAGACTTTATTTCAACACAAACCAAAAAACCGCTATCGATGTTGCTCAGGCGAGAGGTGTAATTGTTCTTGCAATAGAAAAAGCAGGTATACCGATTTTTGAGTACACACCTTTACAGGTCAAGCAAAGTATTGTCGGTTACGGAAGAGCAGAAAAAACACAGGTTCAGGAAATGACTAAAATGTTTCTTCATCTTGATAAAATTCCGAAACCTGACGATGCTGCCGACGCTCTCGCACTTGCTATTTGCCATGGTCATTCAAGTGGTTCGCTTATTTTAAATGAAATAAACAGGAGGGGCTGAAATGTTCTATAGTCTTACTGGTAAAATATTAAAAACAGATGAACAGAGTATAGCAATCCTTTGCGGTGGCGTAGGCTTCAGATGCTACACCACAAGACATACTCTTGAAAGTGTTCATCGCTCTCGTAATGACGAGGCTACTGTTTTCACATACCTTAATGTTCGTGAGGATGCCCTTGATTTATTCGGATTTTACACTGAACAGGAGCTTGATGCGTTCAAGCTTCTTATAAGCGTTTCAGGTGTTGGTCCAAAGGCTGCGCTTTCAATTCTTTCTCAGCTTACTCCTGATGGTTTTGCGGTTGCAGTATCTTCAGGTGATGTGAAAGCAATAACTGCTGCCAATGGTGTAGGTCCTAAACTTGCTCAGAGAGTTATTATGGAGCTTAAAGATAAAATATCAAGCGTCAGCTTTATTTCTTCTGAAAGTAGTTCCGTTTCAAGCGCAGTAAGTGCAGTTAACAATATGTCAAATACATCAGAAGCAATTGCTGCTTTAACAGCTCTCGGTTATTCTCAGACAGAGGCTTCTGTTGCGGTAAGTAAGCTTTCACCTGAACTTTCTGTGGAGGAACTTATCAAAGGTGCTTTAAAGAATATGACGCTTCGTTTTTAAGGAGATAAATTATGGATGATTTTTTCATTGCAGAAGAGGAAAGAGTTATTGCTCCTGAATTTATAATGGGCGATAACGAAATCGAAACCTCTTTAAGACCGCATACACTAGAAGAATATGTTGGTCAGGAAAAAGCAAAAGAAAATTTAAAAATATATATTGAAGCCGCCAAAAAAAGAAAAGAGTCTTTAGACCATGTTCTTTTATATGGTCCTCCGGGTCTTGGTAAAACAACTCTTGCAGGTATTGTTGCGAACGAAATGGGAGTTCAGATAAGAGTAACATCGGGTCCTGCAATCGAAAAGCCGGGTGATTTAGCTGCTCTTCTTACTAGCCTTAACGATGGTGATATTCTTTTTATTGACGAAATTCATCGCCTTTCAAGAAGCATTGAAGAGGTGCTTTATCCTGCGATGGAAGATTTTGCCCTTGATATTATCATAGGCAAAGGTCCATCAGCAAGGTCAATAAGGCTCGATTTAAAGCGATTTACTCTTATTGGTGCTACAACTCGTGCAGGTCAGCTTTCAGCACCACTCAGAGACAGATTCGGCGTTATCCTCAGACTTGAGCTTTATTCTCCTGAGGAGCTCTCGAGAATAGTTCAGCGTAGCGCTAATATATTAGGCATTGAAGCGGTCAAAGATGGCGCGTTGGAAATTGCTTCACGTTCGAGAGGAACACCTCGAATTGCAAACAGACTTTTAAAGCGTGCAAGAGACTATGCTCAGGTTATGGGTGACGGCATTATAACAGTAGAATCCGCTCAACAAGCTCTTGAAAGAATGGAAATAGATGAGCTTGGTCTTGATCTTGTTGATAGAAATCTTTTAAAAGCTATGATTGAAAATTATAATGGTGGACCTGTTGGCCTTGAAACAATTGCAGCCCTTATCGGTGAAGAGGCGGTTACAATTGAAGATGTCTACGAACCATATTTAATGCAACTTGGTTTCCTTGCAAGAACACCAAGGGGAAGAAAAGTTACACCTGCAGGTTATAGCCATATGGGTTATAAACCAATAATTGACGATAATACACAAGGTACATTTGAAGCGTATTAGGAGATGACTTTATGGGAAGATTATTTGGTACAGATGGTGCAAGAGGTGTTGCAAACAGTGAAATAACTTGTGAGCTTGCTATGCAGATTGGTAGAGCTGCTGCAATGGTTCTTACAGAGCACACAAACGAAAGACCCAAGGTTTTAATTGGTATGGATACAAGGGCATCATCGCAGATGCTTGAAAGCGCAATTGCAGCCGGTCTTTGTTCTGTTGGTGCGGATGTTAACCTTTTAGGTGAAATTCCTACACCTGCAGTAGCTTATCTTGTAAGAAAATATAAATATGATGCAGCTATTATGATTTCTGCATCTCATAATCCATGTGAGTATAATGGTATTAAAATTTTTCAAGGCAATGGCTATAAGCTTCCTGACTCAATAGAAGAAGAAATCGAAAGTATTATTCTTGATAAATCACAGGTTCCACCAATCAAAATTGGTGGCGATGTTGGTAGAATCAAGCGTTCAAGAACAGCTGCTGCAGACTATATCAAATACCTTTACGGAATTGCTAAGGATGACCTTTCCGAATATGGAATTCTTGACCTTAACGGACTTAAAATAGCAATCGACTGTTCAAATGGTGCAGCGTCAGTTACAGCGCCTGAACTTTTCATGAAACTTTGTGATGATTGCTTCTTTATGGCATCTCATCCTAATGGTACTAATATAAACAATAATTGCGGTTCAACTCATCTTGAGGTACTTCAGGATTTTGTTGTTCGTAATGGTTGTGATGCGGGTCTGGCCTTTGATGGCGATGCAGACAGATTTCTTGCTGTTGACGAAAAAGGTAACGTTGTTGACGGCGATATGCTTATTGCAATCTTTGCAAAGTATATGAAGGAAAAGGGTAAGCTTAAAAATGATACAGCAGTTGTTACTGTTATGAGTAATATGGGCTTCTTTAAGTTCTGTGAAGAAAACGGAATAAATTGCGAAAAAACAAAGGTTGGCGACAGATACGTTCTTGAAAATATGCTTGCCGGCGGTCATTCAATAGGTGGTGAGCAATCAGGTCACCTTATATTCCTTGACCATGCAACAACAGGTGATGGTGAATTATCTGCTTTAAAGCTTCTTTGTATTATGAAAGAAACAGGTAAAAAACTTTCAGAGCTTGCAAGTCAGATGACAGTATATCCCCAGGTTCTTGTTAATGTTCGTGTTTCAGATTTCGGTAAAGTAAAGTTCCCTAGAGATAAAGAAATTAAAAATGCAATTGAGGCTGCCGAAAAAGAGCTTGGTGCAGATGGAAGAGTTCTTGTTCGTGTTTCAGGAACAGAGCCTCTTGTTCGTGTAATGCTCGAGGGCAAGGATGAAGAAAAAATCAGTGTTCTTGCTCAGGAGTTAGCGGAAGTTATTAAGGAGAGATTAATTTAATGCGAGTATCTGATGGTTGGAAGGATTATGAGCTTATAGATTGTTCTGATGGTGAAAGACTTGAAAGATGGGGAGATATTTTCCTTATCCGTCCTGACCCACAGGCTTTATGGAACACGAAAAGAGATAATGCTCTCTGGAAAAAGGCTCACGCTAGATATATCCGTTCCAATTCAGGTGGTGGTGCCTGGCAGTTTTATAAAAAAATTCCCGAAGTATGGCAGATTGGCTACAGAGATTTAACATTTAATCTTAAACCAATGGGCTTTAAGCATACAGGTGTTTTTATTGAACAGGCATGCAACTGGGATTTTGTCAGAGATATTATTAATAAAAGCGGTAGAAACGATGTTAAGGTTCTTAACCTTTTCGGTTATACAGGTGCTGCAACAATAAGCGCTCTTAAAGCAGGTGCTTCCGTTTGCCATGTTGATGCATCTAAAGGTATGGTTCAGTGGGGTAAAGAGAATGCTGTTTCAACAGGCGTTCAGGATAAACCTGTAAGATGGATTGTTGATGATTGTATGAAATTTGTTGCCCGTGAAATAAGGCGAGGTAATAAATACGATATTATCATTATGGACCCACCATCATATGGCAGAGGCCCGGGTGGCGAGGTATGGAAGCTTGAAAATGAAATATACGGCTTTGTTGAACAGTGTTCAGAGCTTTTAACTGATAATTCCTTAGCCGTTTTAATAAACTCTTATACCGCAGGCGTTTCTCCGGCGGTTATGAGCTACATATTAAATACAACTGTTGCAAAGCGTTTTGGCGGCAAGGCAGAAGCTGATGAAATCGGTCTTCCTGTTACACAGACTGGACTTGTGCTTCCTTGCGGTTCAACTGCTATATGGACTAAATGATATGAATAAAATTATTGAATTTAAAAACGTCAGTTTTTCTTACGACGAAGGCGAAGATAGCGTTATAAGCGATTTGAACATTGAGTTTTATGAAGGTCAGTTTACTTGTGTGCTTGGCCATAATGGCTCAGGTAAATCAACAATGGCAAAGCTTATAAACGCTCTTCTCGTGCCGTCAACAGGTAACGTTATATCCTTTGGTTATGATACTTCCGATGAAGACAACGAAATAAATATCCGTCGTAAAATTGGTATGGTTTTTCAAAATCCCGATAATCAGATTGTTGCAACAATCGTTGAAGATGATGTTGCTTTCGGGCCTGAAAACTTAGGGCTTCCTCGGGAGGAAATACGAAAAAGAGTCGATGATGCTCTTAAAATGGTGGATATGTACGAATACAGACACCATGAGCCTCACAGGCTTTCCGGTGGTCAGAAGCAAAGAGTTGCAATTGCAGGTATTATTGCAATGCAAACCAAGTGTATTGTTCTTGATGAGCCTACTGCTATGCTTGACCCAAAAGGTCGCAAAGAGGTTATGGAAGCTCTCCATAAATTAAAAGATGAGTTAGGCATTACAATAATTCTTGTTACCCATTTTATGGATGAAGCCGTTAAGGCAGATAGAGTTATTGTTATGAATAGTGGTGAAGTAAAACTCGATGGAACACCTTTACAAGTGTTCAGCGAAGCAGAATTGCTTTCTTCTATTGGTCTTACAGTCCCTAAGCCATTGGAACTTGCTGTTGAGTTGGAAAAACAAGGAATCAGATTTTCTTCTGCCCCTCTTACTGCAGAGGAATTTACAGAGGAATTTAAAAAATTGGTTAATTGAGGTATTAAAAATGTCCGTTCTTTCGGTGAAAAACTTAATATATGGTTATTCTAAAGGCACACCGTTTGAAAAGGGCGCTCTTAAGGGTGTAAGTGTAGATTTCAATCAAGGTGAAATTGTTGCCGTGATCGGCCACACAGGTTCAGGTAAAAGTACACTTCTTCAGCATTTTAATGGTCTTCTTAAAGCGGATTCAGGCGAAATTCTTTTTGAAGATGTTAATATATATTCTTCAAAAGAAACTTTGCGTAATTGTCGTTTTAATGTTGGTCTATGCTTTCAGTATCCTGAACAACAGCTTTTTGAATCTACTGTTTATAAAGATATTGCCTTCGGTCCATCAAATATGGGTCTTACTGATAACGAGATAAATGAGCGTGTTCACGAAGCGCTTAGTTTTGTTAACCTTTCTGAAGATTATTTATCAAAATCACCATTTGATTTATCAGGCGGCGAAAAGAGAAGGGTTGCAATTGCGGGTGTTCTTGCAATGAAACCCAAGGTTCTTATTCTTGATGAACCAACCGCCGGTCTTGACCCTATAGGCAAAGAAAATCTTCTTAAACTTATAACAGATTACAATAAATCAACAGGCAGTACAGTTATTTTTGTTTCTCACAATATGGACGATGTTGCTGCGGTTGCGGACAGAGTTCTTGTTATGAACGATGGTAAAATACATCTTATGGGTACTGTTGAAGAAGTTTATTCCCAAGGTGAAATGCTTTCTTCATTAGGACTCGATGTACCGGAGATTACAACACTTTTCTTAAAACTTAAATCTGCAGGCTTTGATTTAGGCAAAACAGAATATACTGTTGAGGGTGCAAAAGAATCTATTCTTAACTATCTCTCGAAAGGGGGAGCGTTATGATAAAAGATATTACAATCGGTCAATATTTTCCCGGTAAATCATTTATTCATAAACTAGATGCAAGAACAAAAATAATTCTTACTCTTTTGTTCCTTGTTTTTACGTTCGTGTGTAAGAATTTCTGGGCTTTAGGTTTAATAACATTTGTTGGTGTTGTTTCTTATCTTCTTTCAAGAATTTCGCCTAAAGTTGTGTTAAAAAGTTTCAAGCCTCTGTTACCAATTATACTTCTTACAACTGTCTTGCAGTTGTACTATGTAAAAGATGGTGAAATACTTTTTAGCTGGCGTTTTATTGAAATAACCGATAAGGGCGTGTTTATGGCAATATTTATTGCTATAAGAATACTTGTGCTTCTTCTTGTAAGCTCTCTTCTCACATATACAACATCTCCGACGGATTTGACCGACGCAATTGAAAAACTGCTTTCACCTTTGAAGGTGTTTAAAATAGAAGTGCATACATTCGCAATGATGATGACAATTGCTCTTCGATTTATTCCAACTCTTATTGACGAGATAGACAGAATAATGTCTGCCCAGAAAGCAAGAGGTGCTGATTTTGAAAGCGGTAATCTTGCAAAAAGAGTAAAGGCGCTTTTCCCTATATTTATTCCGTTGTTTATTTCTGCTTTTAAGCGTGCGATTGAGCTTGCGGATGCAATGTCCTGCAGATGTTACACCGGCGGTGAGGGTAGAACACGCCTTCGTCAAATGAAGTTTTCATGGCGTGATGGCGTTGCAGGTGCAATTATTGTTTTAGTATGCGCTCTTGTAGTTGTATTTAACATTTTGTTTGTGAAGGTTATTTAAAATGAGAAATTTATTATTTAAAATAGCCTTTGAGGGCTCCAGATTTCATGGTTGGCAGTTTCAGGAAAATGCAATAACAGTTCAGGGTGAACTTAAATCTGCTTTTTTTCGCCTTACAGGCGAGGATGTAACCATAATCGGTTGCAGTCGTACTGATGCAGGCGTTCACGCCAACGAATATTTTTTCAATGTTAAAACAGAGTCAACAATACCTTGCGAAAGCTTTCCTGTTGCTTTAGCATCGGCAAAGCTTCCGGGAGAGATATCTGTTATTTCTTGTAAAGAAGTTTCAGAGTCCTTTAATGCAAGGTTTGATAGTTTAAAAAAAGAATATATCTATATTTTTGAAAACACAAAAATTCCATCTCCGTTTAACTATAAAAGAACATATCATTATAAATATCCGATGGATGCTGAGCTTATGAATAAAGCATCAAAAGCATTTATTGGTGAACATGATTTTTCAGCCTTTTGTGCAGCAGGCGCTCAGGTTGTTTCCAAAGTCCGTACAATTTATGATGCATCTGTTGAACGCAAAGGAGACCTTGTGATATTCAAGGTGTGCGGTAATGGTTTCTTATATAATATGGTTCGTATAATGGCGGGTACCCTTTTGTATGTGAACATGGGTAAAATAAAAGCTGATGATATCCCTGATATCATTAAAAGTGCAGACAGAGTAAATGCAGGCATAACCGCTGTGCCTGATGGCTTGTATCTTAATAAAGTTTATTTTTCAGGTGAAAAAAATGAAAGTTAAATTAACTGAATTGAATACAGGGTATAAAGGTGAAAAACGAATTTCTCGTTTATCAGAAAAGCAACATGCAAAAGCGATTATTTCAATTGTTCTCGTTGTTGTGTTTGTTTTTACATTTGTTTTATCCTCTGTTGGAATTATTCCTCTTGATGCACTTTTTTTGCGGGCAAAGGTTTCCGTTTCCGGTAGTGCTGAACGTTTTCCTCTTGCAGTAAGCAGTGATTCATCTCTTGTTACCAATATTGCAGGCGATAACATAGTTATTCTTACTACAGAGAATATTGTTATTTATTCTCCGAATGGTAAACAGCTTCTGAATCAGCCTCATATATATGCAAAGCCGGGTATATCTATCAATGGTGAAAAGGTTGTAGTTTTTGATAGAGCAGGTAAAGGTTTTATGCTTATAGATTGCAGTGAACTTGTTTACGAGGGAACTGCTGAAAACACCATTATTTCTGCAGAATATGGTGAAAAGGGGAACTACGCTTTAGCAGTCAAAGGTAGTGGTGCTGAAAGTGCATTGAATGTTTATGATAAACACAATAAAAAAGTTTTCCAATGGAATTGTGCCCATGAGCATATAGTTTCCATTACTTTATCAAAAAACGGAAGATACGCGGGTGTTGCTGTTTTAGGCGCAGAAAATGGTGAGCTTTTCACAACAGTTCAGTATTTTGGCTTTGATTATAAAGAGCCACTTAACACGCAAAAAATAAGTGGTGTAACACCGTTGGATATTCAGTTTACCAAATTCAATGTTGTTACTCTCCTTACGGATAAAGGTGTTTTCCTTGTAGAGAGAAAAGGGGAAGAGTATAAAACCGCTGCGTCATATTACTCTGCAGAGTTTAATTCCTGTGATTTTTCTCAAAACGGAAAGTATATTGTAACTCTTGCAAAATATGGTAGTGAAAATGTATTTGAAATAAACCTGTTTTCAAAGTCGGGTAAAATTAAAGAAACAATATCTATAGATTTTGAAATTAAAAGTACAAGGATGTCCGATAAATATATTTTCGCTTTAGGTGAAAATAAAGTAATGGTTTATAATTTAAGTGGCGCCAATGTGGCAGATATTTCATTTAAGGGTGAGGCGTTTTCGCTTCTTCCTACTGATGATTTCGTGTATATTGCGTCTCTTGATAAAATAACACGATGCTTTTCTTACGGTGATACTACCGTTGAGTTGAGTGCATAAGTTTTAGGAGGTTCATTTTATGAATATTTTTGATATCGTAGTTGTTGCAATAGTTGTGCTTGTCATTGTAATGTCTGCTAAAAAAGGTTTTGTTGCAACTTGCCTTGATTCTTTTTCAATGGTGATTTCGGCATTTGCTTCATACAAGCTTTGCGCACCTGTTTCTAACAGTCTTTATGATATGTTTATTAAAGACCTTGTTAAAACAGAATTCAGACAGGCTCTTGATGAAATGTCATCATCGCTTTCCGTTAAAGAGAAGGTTGCCGGTATGGTGTCATCTCTTCCTGAAACTGCAGTTAAATTAGCTAAGAGTATGGGAATTGATGTTAACAATATTTCGTCAGTAGTTGCTCAGTCTGATGCAAACAACGATACATTAATAGAAACAATTGCCGATACATTAGCGTATGATATTATGATTACACTTACAGAAATTGTTGTGTTTATTATTTTGTTTATACTTGTAACTCTTCTTGTAAGATTTGTGTCATCATTCTTCTCACATAACCTTGAGAAGCTGCCTTTTGTAGGCAAGCTTGATACCTTGCTTGGTGGTGCTTTAGGTCTTGTTAAAGCTCTCGTTATTGTATTTGCAGGTAGTGTAGTCGTATACATAGTTGCCAGAACTTCAGAGCCGGGACCAATTCTTGATATGGTTCTCAGTTCAAAGGTTTATATGTTTATGGACCAATATAACCCTATTTTTGATGTTTTGAAAGGTTAAGGTGTTTTTTATGAAAGATTTATTTAAAGGTTGTTGGACAATACCTAATCTTCTTAGTTTGTTAAGAATAGTCGCAGTTCCGTTTTTTGCATATTTCTTTATTAAAGGGGATGCTCTCTGGGCTATTATAGTTCTTTTCCTTTCGGGTGTTTCTGATTTTCTTGATGGCAAAATTGCCCGCAAATTCAATCAGGTAAGCGATTTAGGTAAAGTTCTTGACCCTGTTGCAGATAAACTTACTCAGATTACACTTGCAGTTCTTCTTTTCATTTCATTTAATGGAGCAAATAATGAGATGCTTAAAGCATTCAGTTGGGTTTTCCTTGTGTTTATAATCAAGGAGGCTATAATGGTGCTTTTCGGTGGCTTTATGATAATTATTGGTCTTCGTCCAAGTGCTGCGGAGATATTCGGTAAGGTTTCAACTTTTGCTTTTTATGCAATAATGCTTCTTGTTGTTGCCTTTGGTCCTGAAGTAGGTTTATTAAAGAACTTATTCCAGATTCCTGAAATGCTTATGATGATACTTGTAGTGATTTCGGCAATACTTACAATTGTTGCGTTCTTCAGCTATTTCCCTGACACATTCCGTCAGTTTAAAGAATTAAAAGAGAAAAAGTCAAATAAATAAAACACAAAATCCGGGAGAATTAAATGAACAATAAAATGATTTGCAGTAAATGTAAGCAACGTCCTGCGGTTATATTTGTATCACGTGTTGATGGTGAGAAAACAACACAGGAAGGCTTTTGCATTAAGTGTGCAAGTGAATTGAATATAGGCCCAATAAAGCAGATGATGCAGAATATGGGTATCACTGAGGATGACCTCGATGCAGTGAGTGAACAGTTCAGTGATTTAATGGATAATATGGATGGTTTCCAGCTTGGTGGCGCAGGTACGATGCCATTTATGCAGAACTTCTTTAACAATGATGCTAACGGACCCCAAGTGGGTGGTGGTGAATCTGCCGAGGTTTCAGAACCTCAGGAAGATGAAACGGATGATAAGTCAAAAAAGAAAAAGAAGAATAAGCATAAAACAAAACGTAAATTCTTAGGTTCATATTGTACTGATTTAACTGCCAAAGCCCGCGAAGGTAAAATTGACAGAATAATCGGCAGAGAAACAGAGATTTATCGCGTAACACAGATTCTTTGCCGAAGAACAAAGAACAATCCTTGCCTTATCGGTGAGCCCGGTGTAGGTAAAACCGCTATAGCAGAAGGTCTTGCTCTTAAAATCGCAGCAGGCGAGGTTCCTGCAAGGATTGCAGATAAAGAAATTCATCTTCTTGACTTAACCTCTCTTGTTGCAGGTACACAGTTCCGCGGTCAGTTTGAAAGCAGAATCAAAGGTCTTGTTGACGAAGTTAAAGAAGAGGGTAATATTATTCTTTTCATTGACGAGGTTCATAACCTTGTTGGTACAGGTGATGCGGAAGGCTCAATGAATGCGGCTAATATTTTAAAGCCTGCTCTTTCACGTGGTCAGATTCAGGTTATTGGTGCTACTACCTTTAATGAATATAGAAAGCATATAGAAAAGGATGCTGCTCTTGAAAGACGATTCCAGCCTGTTAAGGTTGAAGAGCCATCTGTTGCTGATTGCTATAAAATGCTTATAGGCATTAAGGAATATTACGAGGATTTCCACAAGGTAAAAATCTCTGATGCTCTTGTTTACAGAGCTGTTCTTCTTTCAGAAAGATATATAAATGACCGTTTCCTTCCTGATAAAGCAATTGACCTTCTTGATGAGGCATGTACATGCGCAAACCTCAGGAATGTTGCAATAAGCGATTATGAAAAACTTTCTGCAAAAATAATTGAGCTTAATGAGCGTCAGGAAGAGCTTCTTGATGTTACAGATGAGCAAGGTCCTGATTATGAAGCGATTTCAATGCTTAAGGCAGAAAAAATTGCTCTCGAAAAACAGGCGGCCGAGCTTAAAATTAAAGCAGATGATAACGATGTTACGGAAGAAGATGTTGCTAAGGTTATTAACCTTTGGACAGGTATACCAACATCCAAAATCATTGAAAATGATATGAAAAAGCTTTGCAACCTTGAAGCTAAGCTTAAATCACGTATTATTGGTCAGGATGAAGCAGTAGAAGTGCTTTCTGCTGCTATAAGACGTTCAAGAGTACAGATTTCAGCAGTAAGAAAGCCTGCGTCATTTATCTTTGTAGGTCCAACAGGCGTTGGTAAAACAGAGCTTGTTAAACAACTTGCAAATGAACTTTTTGAGACTCCTGAAACTCTTATAAGGCTTGATATGTCAGAGTTTATGGAAAAGCATAGCGTTTCAAGGCTTATTGGTTCACCTCCAGGTTATGTTGGCTATGATGAAGCAGGTCAGCTTACAGAAAAGGTAAGAAGAAAGCCTTATTCAGTAGTTCTTTTTGATGAAATCGAAAAAGCTCATCCTGATGTTCTTAACATCCTTCTTCAGATTCTTGACGAAGGTAAAACAAACGACGCTCAGGGTAGAACTGTAAGCTTTGAAAATACTGTTATTATTATGACATCTAATGCAGGTAGTCATATAACTGAGAATGCTTTAGGCTTTAACAGAGATAAGAATCAGGCTTCTAAAGATAAGGTTATGAAGGCTCTTAAAGAGTTCTTAAGACCTGAATTCCTTGGCAGAGTAGACGAAATTGTTGTTTTCAATACGCTTGGCAAAGAAGAACTTATAAAGATTACAGAAATTCTTATCGAAGAATTTAGAGGACCTTTAAACGATAAGGGTATTAAGCTTACAATCGGTAAAGGCGTTTATGAAATAATTGCAGAAATGTCTGAAGATGGTGGCAGAGGTGCACGTGATATAAGACGCACCATAAGAAAGACTGTCGAGGATCAGGTTGCAAATATTCTTATTAATAACGCAGAACAGCTTGTAAAAGAAATCGTTGTTTCTGCTAAAAATGGAGAAATCAAAGTAGATTTCAAATCATAAAAAATTTGCCGGCAGATACATTCTGTCGGCATTTTAGGATAATTGTATGGGTAAGAGTGTTATTGGTATATTAGCCCATGTGGATGCAGGTAAAACCACATTGGCAGAAGCGCTCCTCTATAAAGCAGGCGCAATAAGAAAACAGGGTCGTGTTGATAATGGTGATACGGCTATGGATACTCATGCCCTTGAAAAAGAACGAGGAATAACTATCTTTGCGGGAGAATCTCATTTTTCTCTTGGTGATTTGGAGATAGCGCTTCTTGATACTCCTGGTCACGTGGATTTTTCTGCAGAAGCAGAGCGTGTTTTGAAAGTTCTTGATTATGCTGTTCTTGTAATAAGTGGTACAGATGGTGTACAGGCTCATACAAGAACCTTGTGGCGACTTTTAAAAGCATATAACATTCCAACGTTTGTTTTTGTAACAAAAATGGATTTTGCAAGATTGAGCGCAGAAAATATAATGGATGATATGCGCCAGCTTTGCGGAGAAAGTTGTGTTAATTTTTCAACAGCAAATATTGACGAAAGAAACGAAAATATTGCAGTTAACGATGAAACGCTTCTTGAGAAATATCTTGATACTAACCTAATTGATGATGAAGATATTTCAAGCTTGATTTTACAGGGTAAGCTTTGTCCATGCTTTTTTGGCTCAGGCTTAAAATCTGAGGGTATCGACGAGTTTTTAGATGCTCTTTCTAAATACATAAAAGTTAAAAAATATCCTTCTGAATTTGGTGCTAAGGTTTTTAAAATTTCTCACGATTCAAAAGGTGAAAAGTTGGCGCATATTAAAGTTACAGGTGGCATTCTTAAGGTTAAAGATGTTGTTGAATATAACGGCAAAGGCGAAAAGATAAATAATATAAGAGTTTATTCTGGCATTAAATATAATGCTGTTGATGAAATGCAGGCTGGCGGTGTATGCGTTGTAACAGGCCTTACAAACATTAAATGCGGTGATGGTTTAGGCTTTGAAAAGGAAACAAAAAGCGTTTTTCTTGAGCCTGTTATGAATTACAGAGTTGTGCTTCCTAAAAGTGTTGACGCCCAGACCTTTTTACCGAAACTCAGGCAACTTGAAGATGAAGACCCTCAGTTAAAGGTAAGTTGGAATAGCTTTCTTCAAGAAATAAATGTTGCTCTCATGGGTGAGGTGCAAACAGAAATTTTAAAAAGCCTTATAAAAGAACGTTTTGATTTAGATGTGGAAATTGATTCAGGTAAAGTTCTTTATAAGGAAACGATTAACAACAAGGTTGAAGGTGTTGGCCACTATGAGCCTTTACGCCATTATGCCGAAGTTCATTTGATTCTTGAACCCGTCGAAAGAGGTAAAGGAATTGTCATAACATCAAAATGTGGTGAAGATGTGCTTGACCGCAACTGGCAGAATTTAATTCGCACTCATTTGGCGGAGAAAGAGCATTTAGGCGTTTTAACAGGCTCACCTATAACAGATATTAAAATTACTCTTGCTGCCGGTAGAGCCCATCTGAAGCATACAGAGGGTGGCGATTTCAGGCAGTCTACATATCGAGCAATTCGTCAGGGATTGATGCAGGCAGAGTCCCAACTCCTTGAGCCATACTATTCCTTCAGGCTTGAGGTGCCAACAGAAAATATAGGCAGAGCAATCAACGATATCCGTATGATGAACGGCACAATAGAAGGTCCTGAAGATTTAGGTGGTGTTTCTGTCGTTACCGGTAAAGCTCCTGTTATATGTATGAATGGTTACGCATCTGTTGTGGCGTCATATACAGGTGGCAGAGGTCGTTTTTCTTGCGATGTTTGTGGTTATGATTTGTGCCATAATGCTGACGAGGTTATAGAAAGCTTTAAATATTCTCCAGAAAGTGATTTGGAGAATACTCCCGATTCTGTTTTCTGTGCCCACGGCGCAGGCTTTAATGTAAAGTGGGATGAAGTTAAGAATTATATGCATATTGATTCCTGTCTTCAGCAAGAAAAGAATCCGTATGAGGTTACATATAACAGCCGTAATTTCCATATTGACGATAAAGAACTTGAAGCTATAATGGAAAGAGAATTCGGCAAGGACAAGCATCCGTACTACAGAGTAAGCCACAATAAAACTCCTGCAAAACCGGTAAGCTCGGAATATAATCCGGTTGTCAGAAAGAAATATGTTATAGTTGATGGCTATAATGTGATTTTCGCGTGGGACGACCTAAAGAAAATTGCTACCGATAATTTAGAGGCAGCAAGAGATAAACTCGCTGATATTTTATGTAACTACAGTGCGTTTACTAAAACAGAAACTGTTCTTGTTTTTGATGCATATAAGGTGAAGGGTAATACAGGTGAACGCTTTAACTATAACAATATCCGTATTGTATATACCAAAGAGCGTGAGCTTGGGGATAACTATATCGAAAAAATTATCAGTGATATTGGTAAGAATGAAAATGTACGCGTTGTAACATCAGATAATCTTATTCAGCTTTCTGCAGTAAGGTACGGAGTTCTCCGCGTTTCTGCCAAAGAGTTTGAAAAAGAAGTTAAGAAGATTGACGAGCGTATAGATGAGCTTCTTTATAAAATAAATAAACCCCGACCACAGAAGGTAGGGGAGCTTATTGAACTGATAAAAAGCACACAGGAAAATTGACAATATTAAACGTTACTACTATAATTATAAAAAACATTGAAAAGGTGAAAATATGTCTCTTAAAACATTTATTGATAAATACAGAAATCAGTTTAAAGCTATGGCGTCAGACTATGACCAGCCGTTTGAACTTTCCAAGGAAGACCCAATTGAGTTTATTGATAGTGAAAATGTAAGGTTAACCTTTGCAAATATTGCTGATACACACCTTATAGACAATGAAAGTGCAACAATAAATCTTGATAACTTTTTTCAGGATATTTCAAATGCTAAAGGCAATTTTGATGCAGTATTAATCGCAGGAGACCTTACAGATTACGGTAAGGTTACAGAATACAACAGATTTTTCAATGTTTTTGATAAGTATAAAAATATATTTAAGCTTTTCGTTACAATGGGTAACCACGATGTCCGCTTCCTTTTTCCAAGGAATCAGAAGATTATAATGGATAAGGTTAACGAGTATCTTGGTATAAATACAAACGAAAAAAGCTATTATTCCTATGATGTTAATGGTTACACTTTCATTGTAATAGGTACAGAAAAGCGTGTTCTTGAAAAAGCATACATAACAAAGGACCAGATTGATTTCCTTGATAGAGAGCTTGCGAGAGCAACAAAAGACGG
>JAEIGA010000146.1_pt1 | contig 96692 bp, 97 predicted proteins | sample 9270691 | NCBI WGS metagenome assembly JAEIGA01 (sample SAMN17057246, study PRJNA624740) | gut metagenome | biome: biome; isolation source: fecal sample | host: Bos grunniens | place: China: Xizang | collected 2019 | reverse complement strand
TAACATTGATGTGTTGACCATCATTACCACAATAACCATCTAACAAGCTTACAAGGTTGCTTACTTGTATGTCACGTGTCTTTCCTAATGAGTTAGGAATGATTGTGAATGTGTTAGATATACCATCTTGTGCATGTTGGAATGGTAATTTTGCAACTGAACACAATGATGCAATAGCACCGTTTGTATCACGTCCATGCAATGGGTTTGCACCTGGAGCAAATGGAACACCAGCTTTACGCCCATCAGGAGTAGAACCAGTTTTCTTACCATATACAACGTTTGATGTAATTGTCAAAATTGATTGAGTTGGAATTGCATCTCTGTAGATTGGAAGACTACGAATCTTATCCATAAATTGTTTTACAACTCTTCTAGCAATAGCATCAACTTCGTCGTTGTTATTACCATATTTTGGATAATCACCTTCAATCTCGAAATCTGTTGCAAGACCACGTTCATCACGAATGATTTTAACTTTAGCATGTTTTACAGCAGATAAAGAGTCTACTACAATAGAGAAACCGGCAATACCGCAACCTAATGTTCTGATAACTTCTTTATCATGTAAAGCCATCATTGATTTTTCGTAAGAATATTTATCATGCATATAGTGAATAATATTCAATGCATTTACATATGTACTTGCTAACCAGTCCATCATCTTATCAAATTTACGTTCTAATTCGTTAATTTCAAGATATTCAGATGTAATTGGAGCAAATTCTGGACCAACTTGTTCGCCAGATTTTTCATCCTTACCACCGTTAATTGCATACAATAAAGCTTTTGCTAAGTTTGCGCGAGCTCCAAAGAATTGCATTTGTTTACCAATGCGCATTGGAGATACGCAACATGCAATACCATAGTCATCACCAAAGAATGTGCGCATTAAGTCATCATTTTCATATTGAATTGATGATGTATCAATTGATACTTTTGCACAGAAGTTCTTGAATGTTTCTGGAAGATTGTTAGACCATAAAACTGTTAAGTTTGGTTCTGGAGCTGGTCCTAAGTTATATAATGTGTGAAGTACACGGAATGAGTTTTTAGTAACCAATGTTCTACCATCTAATCCCATACCACCAATTGATTCTGTTACCCATACTGGGTCACCAGAGAACAATTCATTATATTCAGGAGTTCTTAAGAAACGAACCATTCTCAATTTGATAACTAAATCGTCCATCATTTCTTGAGCTTGTTCTTCTGTAATTACATTGTTATCTAGGTCACGTTGAATATAAATATCTAAGAATGTAGAAATACGACCGATAGACATTGCTGCACCGTTTTGGTCTTTAATTGCAGCCAAGTAACCTAAATATGTCCATTGAATTGCTTCTTTAGCATTTGTTGCTGGTTTTGAAATATCAAGGCCATAGAAAGAAGCCATAGTCTTCATATCTTTAAGAGCTTTAATTTGCTCTGCAATTTCTTCACGTTCACGAATTACATCTGCTGTCATGTTTGCTAAATTTGAGCAATCTCTTTGAGCTAATTTATCTTCGATTAAACGATCAATACCATACAAAGCTACACGACGGTAGTCACCAATGATACGACCACGACCATATGCATCTGGAAGACCTGTAACGATACCACTCTTACGACAAGCTCTAATATCTGGTGTATAAGCATCAAACACGCCGTCGTTATGAGTTTTACGATATGTTGTGAAAACTTCTGTTAATTTTGGATCTAAATTCAAATTATATGCCTGACAAGAACCTTCAACCATGCGATAACCACCATAAGGCATTAAAGCACGTTTAAGAGGTTTGTCTGTTTGTAAACCAACAATTATTTCTTCGTCTTTGTTGATGTAACCCGCTGCATGAGATGTGATTGATGATACAACGCTAGTATCAGCATCTAGCAAACCATTATTTTCACGTTCTTGTCTCATTAAATCAGCAACAGTTTCCCACATTTTCTTTGTACGATTAGTTGCAGGAGCTAAAAACGAATCATCTCCTTCATATGGTGTATAGTTTAAGTTAATAAAGTCGCGAACGTTAATTTCGTCTTGCCACTTATTAGTCTTAAAACCTTCCCAAGCTTTGACTTGACTATCCATTACTTTGTCCCTTTTTACATGTGTTATTAAAAATTGTTTATCACAACCCGTGATAAATTTCGCTTGGTATATTAACATCTATTTTTTATTTTTCTACAAAAAAATATCATTTTATTTAAAATGATTACTGATATTTTACTTGCTTTAATTATTATATTTTTATACACTTTTGGTATGTATACATATAACATCAAATACAATTAGCAATGTATGATTTATTTAAGCACAAAAAAAGCTACCTTTGAGGTAGCTTTTTAAATTACAACGCATTGATTACAAATCAATAATTTCTTTAATATGAAAATCATCATCATACATATAACGCCTTTTCACATATTTACCAGATAAAATTTCAGGTAAGAAATCCTTATCAGCTTCACGCATATCATCATAAGGAACCTTATCTTTATCAACCCATGAAGCTATAACTTCAGCTTCATTTACTTTTAGTTGCCCTGAAAATTCCGTACTCTTAAACACATGTACATAAAAATTTTTAGTAGGAAATTCTATATATCCAACTTCTTTAGGATTTTTTATTGTAATTCCAGTTTCTTCAAAAGTTTCCCTGATTACACAATCCATCACACTCTCATCTGGCTCTTTTTTTCCTCCTGGAAAATTCATACAACCTTGATTTATACCTCGCTGATGTTTAATCATCAAAAATTTTTGATTTTTTACATCTTCTACAATAGATAAAGAAGCGATTTTCTTCATTCTTTCCTCATTCTTTTTCATAAATTTAATTAGTTTATTTAGTATAATTATTAATCATAATAATTTATTGTTTGATATACACCATAACCTGCTTTACAAAAAAATCAAGCAAATATTAAGTGTTAGCTATTTATCCAATATAGCTATTTAATATAATTAGTTTATAAAAAATAATTGCATTTATTGTTTAGCGATTTTTTTTACCGTAAGACACCTCATTTAGAAGAACTTTTTTCTTACGAGCCTTTTCCTCTTTTCTAACTTGCTTTTCATATTGGCGACGAACTACTTTAGACATTTTATCCGCCCTTTTATTATAATATGAAAGAACAGTACCATCTCTATAATGCCCCTTAACCCATATTAAACTACTATTAATCTTAGACATATGGGCGCGAATGCCTTTAATAATCTCATTATCTTTAGCTCGTGATACACCATTTCTAACAGCACTAATAACATACCAAGAATCGGTAAATATTGTTACATGTTTGGGATCTGTATATTGTATATCCTCAAGTGCATAAAGTACAGCACAAAGCTCTGCTGTATTATTATCTCTTTCTTCTATAACTGTACCTTTTTTGTATATTTCATTATCTCTTGCATCTGTTAAAACTAGAGCAATACCTGAATATTTACCACGAGTACTTGCATCTGTATATATACGCATTTTATTCCTTATTTATTTTTTGCATTAAAAAAACTGATTTATTTTATATCGAATGCAAGCATATGTCAACAAAATTAACATAAATATTAATTTTATTTTAAGTAAAATATAATAATAAAAGAAGATATATATGATTTTAAATGAAAAGTTTTAATATGAGTTTCATTCTTATTGCATTTGGGGCACCATTATTTTTTGGAATTGCAGTATTGATTGAAAGTAGACTCGCAAATGCTACTTTCAAAAAACCAATATCGATGATATTTTACGTATCATTAATGAATATTTTATTTTTACCATTATTACTACTCCTTGGAAAACCAAGCCTCCCTTCTGGAGAAGTTTTTATGTATTATTCTATTATTGCAGCTATTGGAATTGCTTATTTATACCCTTATTATATGGCCATGAAAGTTATCGACACCTCAATTATTGCTGCATTATTTTCTTTAGGACAAATAACAATTCCTATTATGAGTTATTTTTTATTAAAAGAAAAGCTTACTCTAGCTCAATATATTGGCTTTGCAATTATAGTTATGTCTTCAATTGCGTTAAGTATAAAAGGCAAAAAAATTCCAAAACTTAATAAAGCTTTTTATTACATGCTATTTTCTGCTATTATTGTTTCTTTTTCTGCTGTTTTAGAAAAATATGTACTAACTATTAACGATAACTGGATTAACTTGATATTCTATCCTAACTTTATATCTGGATTCATTCCATTTTTCTTCTTATTTATAAAGAAATGGCGCAAAGATATTATCAAAAATTTTCACACATATAAAACCAAAATTAAAATCTTTATGCTCAATGAATTTATTTGCTTTATTGGTGCAGTTTGTGGTATTTATGCTTTATCAGGATTATCCCCAACAATAACAAAGTCTATTGGCGCCACACAACCAATTATAATGATTTCTATCAGTTTATTTTTATTAAAAAAATTCAACATACCTTTAAAAGAGAAAATTTCTCATCAAGTTATGTTAAAAAAGATTTTTTGTTTTATATTGATTATCTTAGGAGTAATATTAGTTACAAACCAATAAGTTTTTTTAAACAATCGTAAATAAAAAAGAGGGATATAACTCCCTCTTTTTTTTGTTTGAATATAAAAATTAACTTTTACCAAACACTTCATTTAATTGACGATTTACTCTATAAAAAGTCGTACATTGTGGAATATATTTCAACTTTCTAGCACCAATATATGACATTGTTGAACGAACACCTCCTAAAATTTCCTGCATTACATCATCAGCGCTTCCTTTATATGGAACCTCCACAACCTTTCCCTCTGATGCGCGATATTGAGCCATACCACCAAAGTGTTTTTCTTGCGCTAACTTAGAAGACATTCCATAAAACTGTTTAAATTTTTCTGTCTTTTGTAAAAACTGAAATTCACTTGGATTATTAGGGTTTGCAATCAACTCATTGGTTTGGCGAGTTTTTATAATCACATCACCAGAAGCCTCATCTGTTCCAGCAAGCATTCCACCAATCATAACAAAGTCAGCCCCTGCCCCAAACGCTTTCGCAACATCACCAGCACAGGTACACCCACCATCAGCACATACTAGTCCACCAATACCATGAGCTGCATCAGCACATTCTAATATTGCAGATAATTGAGGACGACCTACTCCTGTTAATTTTCTTGTTGTGCAAACAGAACCAGGCCCTATCCCTACTTTTATTATATCTGCACCATTAATTATTAAATCTTGTGTCATATCACCAGTAACAACATTACCAACCATAATCAAAAGATGTGGAAATTTAGTTCTTACCTCCTTAACAAAGTCTATTAACTTTGGAATATAACCATTAGCAATATCTATACATAACTTATCAATTTTGAATTTTTTATCTGAAAGAAGCGCAAATAACTGATCTTTATCATCTTTTAATCCTGTTGATATAAATGTATATGAGTTTTTATGGCTAACTTCATTACTATAGTTTTGGGTTATATATTTATAATTTTCTTTAACACTGAAATCATAATGTTTATGTAAACAAGTTATTGCTTGGTATTTTTGTAATACCTCATTCATCTCAAAAGTACCTGTAGTTGCCATATTAGATGCCATAATACCACAAGATTCTAAGGTATTTGGATAATACTTAAACTTATATTCTCTAATAATATCAGCTTCACTTCTAGAATTTAATCTAGTTCTCTTTGGTTGAAATAAAACATCACAAAAATCTAATTCGGTATTGTCTTTTATTTGTGTCATAGTACATCCCTCGTTTACATATTATTGCATACTTTGTTAGGTTATAGGTCTTATTTTATATTTGCAAGAGCGTTTAATAATATATTCAAAATTTTATTATGAAACATTTCGTAATATTATGTTGCTTGTTTTTTATTTTTCTATCTTTCAGAATTTAAATGTAATGATTAAGGAGATTGAATATGAAACACGGAAAGAATTTTGTATTAGGAGAATATGTTATTATAAAAAAACCGGATCTTGTTGAAGTTGGTGACAATGTTCGTATTGCCGATTTTTGTAGAATATCTTCAGCTTGTAATATTGGTTCTGACTGTGAAATTGCTCCGGGAACATATATTGCAGGTGGAGATGGAAAATATACATTTAAGATGGGAGAATGTTCAAGTTTAGCTGCTGGCGTTAAAGTTTGGCTAAGCAGTAACGACTATGTAAATGAACTTGTTACTCACTCTGTTCCAGAAGTTAAAGAAATACAAGGAAATGTTAGCCTTGGCAAATACACAGGAGTTGGTACAAATTCTGTAATTATGCCAAATAATGATATTCCTGAAGGGGTTTGTATTGGTGCATTAAGTTTTGTACCCTCAAATTATAAATTTGAACCTTGGACCGTTTATGCTGGACGCCCTATTCGTCCAATAAAAAAACGCAACAAAGAAAATGTATTAAATACTCTAAAGAAAATTGGTTATATAGAGTAAACACTCTGCCTTATTTAATAAATATGTAGTGCTTTTGTATAAGATAGCTTAATAAAAACAGTATACTATCAGTTATGATTTTACTTGCTACAATGTTGGCTGTAAAATATGAGGCAATAGTAACAAACACTCCACTTATGCTAGCTTGTACAAAGCATAAAAGGCAATATTTAATAAAACTATTTCTACTTTCTTTTGCTTGAAAGACAATATGCTTATTTAATATATAATTAAAAAATGCTGATATAATTCTTGCCATATAAGTTGAAATAAACACATATGTAAAAGGAATTATACCTTTTAGAATAATACTAAAAACGTAAAACAACCCAATATCTAAGAAAAATGATGAAACCGAAGATATTATATACTTAAAAAATTGCCTAAATATTACATAGTATATAGATAAAGAATCTTTTATAGGATTAAAATGTGTTGAATGATTTGTTATGCTATCATACACAGTTTCTATATCAACCTCCTTTATGTGTTGATGAAACCTTATAAGCACCTCTGTTTCAAATTCAAAACGATTATATTTTATGTTCTGCATTTCAGAAATATGCTTTATAGAAATACCTCGTAATCCGGTCTGTGTATCTTTTAATTTTATATTCAAAAAATAGCTCAAAACACATTTTGTTATTTTATTTCCAAGCTTACTTTTTATTGGGATTTCATCTAAATCAAAATCTCTGGCTCCTAATATAATTGCTTCTGGATTTTGTTGCAATAAATTAATAACTTTTTTTATATCTTTTAGCTTATGCTGCCCATCGCAATCTATTGTTACGACACCTATTGCTTGTGGTATATTTTCTAAAACATACTTAAATCCATTTTTTAATGCAAATCCTTTTCCTTTATTTACTGGGTATGAAATAATTTTATCTAATTTATCATTTACTATAAATTCTCTTGCTTTATCAAATATATAATCACTCTCTTTTGAACTACCATCATTTATTATTATAATTGGTTGTTTTAATGATTGTAGCTCTTTTAACAGCTCAAAAAAGCTTTCTTTAGGATCTAAGCTCGGAATAATTATTGGTACAATGCCTCTCATGCTTACAAACCAAAACAATGAATTAATATATCAATCACAACTATAAATGATGATAAATATATTAAAAAGTTTTCTAACCATTATAATATTTATTTAGAATATTTATAATTACTTTTCATATACTTGTAAATGTATATATTATTTTATAGACAATTTGTTAATATTGGCACTTATTGGTTATAACTTATTATAAATATTACAATTATTTTATCGCTCTAAATACAACTTTGATATGCTATAAGTAAAATAAATAGATAATATTACAAAAGAAATTAGACATACTTTATCTAAATTTAGTTTATTATATTTTTTATTTAAATTAGGAAAACTAATCAACAATGATATAAACACAGGCAGAAAGTATCTACCCTGCACACCAGATATAAACACCATTCCTTTATAACTTTCGCATAATAACATCACAGGCATAACTATAGAAAAAACAATATACGTAAATAAATAAATTATTTTGGTATTTAGTGTTAATTCATTTTTCTCCCCTAAAGCCATTATAAATATTAATATATAAAATAAATATACTATAGGTTCAGAAACAACATGTTCTAAATGAGATAAACTACCAATCATCTGATACATTAATATTTGATAAAACATTTTATAAGTATTACAAAGCATACTAATATACTTTAATGGTTCTTCTATAGCAAACGATGCAGATAATTTATTAGGAGCATAACCTAATTGAAATAAACTATTATTATCTGGAATATAATAGTTAAACAACAATACTGATATTATATAGCTAAACACTATGCATAATATTGCAGCTATTCTATTATGATGATTTTTATTTATTGTAAATACAAGTAATAATAATATACCATACCCTCCCCCTTTAATTGCACCCAATATAAATGCGAAGACACAACTTTCTATTGCATTTCTTGTGGTATAATTTTTATTTAACTGCATTAAACTTGCAACAAAGTTTAGAGATGCAATTAAGCAAATACCATCATATGAAATTGCTGATGAGTACATTATTGACATTGGTATTAGCAAAATAATAGCCACTATATTTTTGAAAAAAGGCATTCTTTTTATTGCATAATAGCCACCTAAAACATATAATAACATCATGAGTATTCTTCCAATATAAAGAGAATACTGCACAGGAATATCTAATAAACGTCCAAAACATAATCCACTAACAAATGGAATATAATTCAAAATTGAATAAAACTCCATTTTTTTTACGACCATTGGAAAATTAATATTATTTTCTTCAGATATCCCTTTTGTAGGCTTAAGAAAATTATCAATTAAAGCAATATAAGCTTCTTTTTTGGGATTAGATGAATCATATTTCTTATAAATTTTTGAAAAATATTGCATGTCATTAGATGTTGTTTTCCAATCATCATTACCTAGTATTATGTTAGAAAATCTATATGATGCTGAAATATGTTGTGTTGAATCTGGAGTATTCCATGGACAAAACAACATTAAATATATAATTGATAATGGTATAATACTTATAATAAAAAAAGCTTCAGCAGTTATTTCCTTAATAAACATGCGTTTAACAACTAAAAACATATACATTGCTAATGTAAATATTATTATTTTAGCGTATATTAATATTGTTATATTTTCTTGAATATTTTTAAATAGATGTGGAGTTATATATACAGCTCCTAAAAACGAAACGAATATTATGGCTATATAAATCAGTATATTATATAAAAAAGCTCTCTTAATCATTTTTTTGCCAATAAATACACCTAGCTTAAAATTGAACTAACTCCTTATTGTTTATTCTGCACTTATATTTTATTTTTTCAAACACTATTTTAATTTATATTCTAAATATTTATTCTGCCAATAATCTCATTATAAAATATAATATTGATTAACTATTTCTGCGTTTTTTTATAGACATTTTTTTAATAATTGTTATTATATAAGTAGCTGATATGATTAGGAGGCTAAAATGATTAGTAACAATGTACAAATGAGTGATGAAGAATTATTAGAATTTAGAATGTTTCAAGAACAGATGAAAGCAGTTAGACATCCTGAACTTGCTCCTGCTCAACTTTCCAGAAAAGAAGAGAATAAATGTAGCTATGTAATGAGATCTTTATCTAGTGATGAGTTTATTGCTAAAGTTGCTTTATTGCATCCTTTTGCATATTTTGGAACATTTATTCTTTTTTGTGTTGGAGCTTTTTTACTTTTCACAAAATTTACAATGGGACATTCCATTAAGTTAAGTCATTACCTACCTTATCAAGAATATATTGCAGGATTTTGTCTTTTTATTGCCTTTATTAAATACTTAAAACTTAGAATGATTGAAATGGTTGTAACTAACAAACGAGTTATATGCAAAGAAGGAATTATTGCTGTTAATACTGAAGAGTTAAAAAATGCACGTATAGAATCTGTTGAAATAAAACAAACTCTTTGGCAACGTTTATGGGGATATGCAGATATTTACTTTACCGGAACTGGTGGTTCTTATGTTTTATTTTCAAATATTAAAGCAGCAAGAGATGTTAAAAGTATGTTAGAAGATAGTTTAGATACATAAAAAGGTGGTAAAATACCACCTTTTTTTATGTTTATTTATAAACTTAATTGCATACTTATAGAAAATACTCCCATTATTTTATTATCAATATTACTTCCTTTATTTAAGTACAATTGCACATCTGGACGAATTGATATATTATTATTGAGATTATAATTATAATAACTTTCTATGATATGCTCATATTTATCATTATTCCTATTTTCTATTGATTTGTTATTTAATTTATTTACTGAATACCCAAAACCAAATTGATCTTTATAATGATGCATTAAGGGATTATCTATAGTTAATCCTAATGCGTAAGAACGCTTAATTGCAGAATAATCTGATGTTGTTTGATTTAATCTAAAAAACAAACTATGTTTAGTTGTTATATCCTGAGCAACATAAAGAGACCAACCTTGGCTTGAATAAGGGGCTTTATTTACATATGGCTTATCATAAAATAGTAAACTATATGAACCTTGGTATTTATTTTTGTATATAGGTTTATAATTTATCAACGCAAATTTTGAATATTGGTCTTGTTTTAGATTATCAACTCTTAGTCCTTTTGCTAAAGGATTGGCTGCATCTATTGAACCCAAAACAACATCTAGATATTTATTTAAGTTTAGCTCTACATATCCACCTACTCCTGCTGTTGGATATGTAAATGTAGTATTTTGAGCTAATGATGAATTAAGAAAATATAATCTTTGTAAATCGCTTGCAATTGGACTATCAAATTTAGAAACTGGTACTTGCCCCAAACCTAGATTAATCCAATTATACTTATTGGGTAAAGTATAGATAAAATACAATTCATATAATTCATTATATTCATCATCGTAACTATTAAATAATGTTATATTACCCTCTTTAATAGATAATTCTATGGGTGTAAGAGGTGAAAATCTTACAAAATTCATTGAAAAATTAAATTTTGCCTTACCATATTTATTACTAAATATTTCTTTGTTTAAATATGGAGTTATCAAACTATTTTGGATTGTGTTTGATGCAATATTTTGCAGTGTAAATCTTGTATCAACACCAAAACTCATTGAATATTTTTCTTCTATATTGTTTTTTATTTTGCTATACTGTTCAAAATAATTTGTTGCTAAAGCTTGTTGTGAACACAATACAAGCATTATGCTGAAAATTATTTTTTTCATCATGGTAAAAGTCCTTAAATTTTAATAGTTAATTTCTAGATTTCTAATTTATTGAGATGATAATCTACAAGCTGACCACCATAACAAACAACATTTGAAATACCATAAGATAATTTCTTTACATAAAACGTTATCGGAACCCCTTTATAATTCCATTCTATTCTATCAAAAAATTCATTATCTTGGCGTATTACTTCTGCCTTATTACTCATAAATTCTATTACATCCTTTGCATTATCTTTGGTTAGAGCATTTTCTAATATCCATTTTGAATATGGATTATCTATATTACCATTCAAGGTATTTAAATTTAGAGTTTTCAAACTAACAGTTTTAATATTTGGATATGTATCTATATATTTCTTTATTTCTTCCAGATGTTCATTCATTGTTTTATTTTTCATTAAAACATAATTTAACCTTACATTAGCACTAGAAAAAAGTTCTGAATTTATATAATCTTTATCATATCCTAAAATTTTCATATCTTTTGAACTATCAAAATCAACTCTGGTAATTTCTATTATAAAGTCATCTCTAATTAAATTTAACTTATCTTCTTCAAAGAATATATTACCAGATGATTGAAATCTTTTTTCATCAAAGATATTTACATTTCTTGTGGCTTTCACTACTTTTTTTATTGTTTCATAGCTATGAAGTGATGGCTCACCATTGCCACAGAATATAAAATATCTAAAACTAATATCTTTATTTTTCAAATAATTAAGTTTTTGTTCTAATTCATCAACTTTATCATCAACTGTAGGCCATTTAGTAATTTTTGCAGTACAGTATGGACAGTTTTTATTACATTTAAATGATGATAAAATAAGTTCAAATTCTTTATATTTCATGTTAATTCTCCTCTAAAATTCTTTTAATTACCTGTTGAACGTCGTCTTGTTTTTCATATCTATATACTTCTATATTTTGACTTCTTTTTAGAGCATCTGCTATTGCAAACCAATATTCTGATTTAATTTCATATTGAGAATCTTCTTCTTTATATAAGATAATAATCTCTTTATCTTGATTTATAGCCCAGCCTAATTCAACAACACTACCTACTGAAAAATCTTCATCAAAAACAACCAATACCATATCACTATCGCATATTGCTTTATATTCAGCATTGATAACTGTATTACAATCAGTTGAAGTGTAATCACCTGTTGATGCTTGCTCACAATAAAATGGTCCTTGATATATACATTTATTATCAACTACTAGATTATCATTTGCATAGGTTAAGAGTTTTGATGATCCTAACAACTTTGAACGATAATCATTTTCAAGTTGGGCTTCTAAACTAAGTGTTTTATCTTTTATTTTGTTAAATTTTCCTGCAAAATATATTTTTCTCATTATTTTGCTCCTTTCATTATTTTTGACCAATTTAGATAAGAAATCACGGCCATAAATGTCCAAATCAAATTTAAGCTTATTAAATAATATGCAGTTTCTTCCAACATAAAGTATTCGTAAACATAAGCTATGTCGTTTACAAACCAAATTAACCAAGTATCTAGCTTTCTTTTTATCATATAATAGGTTGCAACAAATGATGACGTTGTTGTAAATGCATCGATTAATGGAAGTTGGTCATCGGTGTTTTTTAAAATCTGATAAAAAATAATTGTTGCTATTAATATTACCCAAACATAGCCAATTTTTTCTTTTATTACACATGTTGTTATTTGACTTGTCTCTTGTTTAGCCCAAGTTATATATCCAATAGCACCTAATATTAAATAAATTGATGAATTTATGCAATCTCCATATAATCTATTTAATAGAGAAAACCCTATCATACAAATCATTTGCAATATATAAAATATCCAATTACTTCGTTTATTTAAGAGAATAAGGAAGCCTTGTAACAATCCAAAGACTGTTGCTAAAATTTCTAAAAATGTCATAGAAAACCTACCTTTGATTTATATCGTAAAAATTATTTTTATTTATTTTATGATATCGTTTACGCTCAGATTTATCATTTTTATAACATAATTCTTTTATATGTTCAACCATTTTTGCATCATATTTTGCTTTAGGTTTGTCATAAGATGGTATTTGTTTAGGTAATAACTCCTTAATCAACGGCAAAAATGTGTCTTGATATTCCGGATAAAACTTCATCAATGTTTGATAAGCATTTAGTGGTTTATCTGGTTTAGTAATTCGTGCACATTCCCAATCAATTATTGTATCTATTAAATCATCTCTTGATTTTTCTAGATTGTTTTTTACATGGTGACGACTATGACTACGGTGTATTTTCTGGATATCTTTCATATCTAACCATAATGCTAAATATAGAAAAGGTTTATCCATATCATGCATATATCCACTAAATGTATTTTTACCTCTTAGTTTCTTTTCAACTTGCAAAAAGGCAATTTTATGCTTTATCGTATAGACTATGTGGTCATAACGACTTTTTAATTCCAAACTCATTTTCGTCTCCTTAGTCAATAGGATTTGAGCTTAGATAATTATCAAAATAACCTTTAATTAAGATAACTGGAGTACCTTTTTCACCAGATCCTGATGTTAAGTCACACAATGAACCTAAAAGATCTGTAATTTGACGAGGTGTTGTTCCTAAATTATAAGCATTACTTCCTTTATTTTTTTCTTCAATTGCCTGTTTAATGGCATCTGCTGGAGAGTTTTTATTGTTATCAGCTACAGCCTTGATTTTAATTTCGTTTGGCATACCTTCTAGGCCTGATGTATAACCAGGAGAAACAACAGGGTCTGCAAATTCCCAAATTTTAGTTTTAGGACATTTGAAACCACCATCACCATACACCATTACTTCTATGTGCTTACCTGTTTTTTGTTTTAATAATTCTTGAAGTTCCATACAAAAACTTTTAGCATTTCTTGGAAATAACTTTAACATATCTTGGTTTGAATAATTTGAACCAAGCAAACCATATTCACTCCAACCATGGGTTTCATTTTCTTTATTACAAATATCTGCTAGTGTTATAACAGATGCTCCTTGTTTTTCCAAAATATTTTTATGACGTTGGCGCAAGTGGATACTAGAAACAATAACCTGATTTGTGTACTTTAGGATATCTTTAGGGTTATTTAACAATATAACTTCTATTTTTGGAGAAATATCTTCATACATTTTTATATAGTTACAACCAGTAATTGGGTGTTTGTATTCACCAAATCTGTCATAAAATTCTTGTTTGGTCATAACATCTGAATAAGGATTTATTTCTGAATTAAATAATGCATCTTCATCCATTATTGCATTACCAACTTCATCTGATGGATAGCTTAAAAATACATAAACTTTACCAGATACGCCATTTGCTAATCCTTCTAAAATTTTAGCAAAACGGTTGCGTGATAATATTGGGAATGCGATACCTACATCGCCACTTGGAAAAAACTTTGATACTTCTTGGCTAATACTACTTAAACTAACATAGTTTCCTTGGGCGCGAGCAAGAAAAGATTCTGTAACACCGATGATATCGCCATTATTTAATGTTAGTGGTTGATATGTAGAGTTATTTGCCTCGATTAAAGTATCTGCTATTATGTTTTTTATATCAGCACCTTCTGTAATAATTGGCATTCTTACACCATATACTGATGTTGTTACATAACGCAATGCATTATTTGTATTTGTCATTTTTTTACTCCTTGGCAGTGGGTTAATTCTGATTTGTCTCGACTGCCCCTACAAGACCCAAATCAGCGAAATGCAAATTTCTAAACCTATTTACATCTCATCATAAAAACTTTTTTCTATCAACTCAATGTTTTCTTTATGAACATATTCTTTATATCGTTCATCATGTAATTCTATCATGTCTCTAACCATATTACCGGAAAGAAATGGAAAATCTTGCGTTGTTCTTGAACATACTCCAACATTCTTAATATCATTTGCAAAGTATGCATATTCTTTTATATTACCTACATATATAATATCTGGAACTTCAAGTTCTGGCTGTTCTTTTTTTATTGTTTCTAAAACGTGAATATTCCAAGGTGTGGTATTAGTATCTTTAACCCCTATTATACGCAACCGATTGTATGCTTCAGATTTACGCCATACATTTTGTATCATTTTTTTACGGGTAAAATATGGTAGAGGATTGTTTAGGGTTCCACTTTCTTGTGCTGAGGCAATTAAAACTGTTCCATTTTCACATTCTTCCATCATCTTTTTAATTAGTCTATCGTGACCAATGTGAAATGGCTGGCAGCGTATTATACAAAAACCGTGTTTATATTTAAACATAAAAAAACCTTTCATCTTGAAAGGCCAATTCATCCAAACGAGGTAACACCTCCATTATTGATTGACTGGCCAAGTCTATTTATGTTCGTGTCCATTGCCCTCGAACACCCGAACAATTATTCTTATAGAATATTCTATTTAATATGTCAACTTATTATTTCATTTTTTGATTTAAATATAATATTTGACTTTAATTCAATTAGATGTATTATGCGTGGAAAATATGATTATTATGGATATAAATATAAATAAATTATATATGTATGGAAAAAAATTTAATTAAAGTAGCTATTTGCTATGATTGTGATGACACTCTTACTGTAGATAACACACAACAGTATGGGTTTATGAGAACATTAGAAATTACACCTAAAGACTTCTGGGAATTAGCAGACAGAATCGCTAAAGAGCACAATGCTGACAAGATTTTATCTTACATGTTAGCCATGCTTAAAGAAGCTGAAGAAAAAGGTATCTCTCTTACCAAGGAAAATCTGACATCTTTTGGCGAAGATATTGCTTTGTTTGATGGTGTTGAAGATTGGTTTACTAGAATCAATAAATTTGCAAGAGAAAATGGTATTGAGCTTCATCATTATATCATTTCTTCTGGTATAAAAGAAATTATTGAAGGTATGCCAATAAGCAAAGAATTCACAAAGATTTATGCTTGCTCTTTTATGTTTGATGAGAATGGCAAAGCTTTTTGGCCAGCTCAAGTTATTAACTACACCACAAAAACACAGTACTTATTTAGAATAAGTAAGGGGTGTTTGGATGAAAGCGACGAAAGTGTAAACAACAAAACAACTAAGGAGCAATGGAATATTCCTTTCAACCAAATGCTTTATATCGGAGATGGTTTAACAGACGTTCCTTGCATGGCTACTCTTAAGAAGTATAACGGACAAACTTTGGCTGTTTTGAGACCTGACCATGAAAAAAGTGTGAAATGCGCGCTAAAATTGCTAGAAGATGGTAGAGTTGACCATATTGCTCCGGCTGATTACAGAGATGGAAGCAGAATTGATGAGCTTGTCAAAGCTTGGCTAAAAAAAATCAAATCTGATAATGTAACTATTTGATTATTTACTAACACACAACGGGATACATAAAAACTATCCCGTTGTTTTCTTTTTAAAATATACTTTACATATATAATATTACATGATAAATAGCTGAACCTATTGTTTATAGTTATGTTTTATATTATTATGAAAAAAATGTTTTTATTTTTGAGTATTGTGCTGATTTCTAATCTCTGCTATGCTCAAGTTTTTGATTTGAAAAATAGAGTATTTTCTTTAGAGAGAATCGTTAGCATGGATAAAGATAGCCTTGCTAAACAAAATATTATAATTCTCTATCTAGAAAATGGTATCAATGTTCAAATTCAGAAAATTGATGCAGTTAACCACTGGCAACTTTTTAACACATATCCAAATTGTAAATATCCGTCCAAATCAAAACTGGATAACAGGTATTTTTTGGATATTCAAAAAGGAAATATACAATCTTATGTGGTTTACTTTAGAGCTTTTTATAGGTTAGGTAAAGTGTATGATTATGAGTTTGATATAGTTGATATTAATGATCTTAATATTAAGTATTATTTAGTTACATATGTTTCAAATATTCCAAACAATGGAAATTGTAAGGAGCTCAATGAAGACATGATGTATGTAACATTAAATGATGGAATATCAGATGTTAATCTTGAAATTAATACTAAATTTAATCCTGTAATTGGCGAGGTTTATTGCAATGACTTAGTTGTTAAAGTCAGATATGGTATCCTTGAATACTATGAAATTATTAGAGATAAAGAGATTAAAGAAATTATTAGAGCACACGACAAAATCCCTACAATATAGTAATTGTAGGGATTTTTTAGTATAAAAAAAGTACCTAAAAAGGTGCTTTAAGGTAAGTTTTTTAGCATTTTTTTTAATTTTAATACATTTTCATTGGTTATTTTGTGATATTGTTTTATCAGCATATAATCTAACAGAACAAGATTGTCTCCCTTTTTAATAGATTTTAACCCACTCTCTTTTTTAGGATTAATTATAAGAGTATCTGCTCGTTTTTTTTCTGAGGTTATTATAATGTTATAATAACCATCATTTTTGTAGCCAATATCTTTAACCTTAAAAATTTTAGGATTAAAATAATTTATCTGCACAATATCAAATTCAAAACTAGATAACACACCAAACTTATACTTGCCATCAAAAATTATCAAATATTTTTGATAATCATTGTTCTCTATATCTTCGAATATTTTTGGAGATAGTCTTGCTTTAGGATAATACCCATGAATTGGAGAATATAATTTTAAATATTCATCATTATTTCTCTTTTCTAAATATAGATTTTTACCATTAGATATACTCAATACAAGCATTTTTGTGTTATTTTCATTTATGATAGAAACACTTTTTATTGTTTCTATAGATAGCTCATATGTTTGAGCGTTTAAATATTGAGCTGGTGTTTTGTTTATAATTGCTAAAAAACACATTAATAATAATACTATTTTCTTCATAATATTACGGAGGATTTTGAGAGGATTTATTATTACCGTTTCCTCTTTTTTTTACATAATTATAGCTTAACTTTTTTATTTATAATATTAAATATTTTAAAATAAAGTATTTTTTATAGGCAAAAGTTTGATTTAATACTCTATAAAATTGATTATATAAAATGAGCAATTAACAAACTTTTATTTATAGAGGAGATTAAAATAATGAAATTTGATAATTCAAAGCATAATTCTATGTGGGATAAAACCAAAGAAAGCGCTAGTTCTGCTTGGGATAAAACTAAAGAATTTAGTAATGATATGTATGAAGCAACAAAAGAAAGCGCATCAAAAGCGTGGAATAAAACTAAAGATTTATTATCCGATGATGATAATAAAAATATGAAACTAGATAAAGATAAGATAGATGACGAAATTGATGAGATAGATGTAGAAATTGAATATGACGAAGAACCAATTAATAAAAAACATCACAGAACTTGTAATCGTCATTTTGATAATTAAATATATGATGATTATTTTTTAGGAGAAAGAAATGAAAAAAATATTTGCTTTTACTCTTTTGATGCTATCATTAGTTATGACAACAAATGCTATTGCTAAAAACAAAGGAGGATTTAAAGGGCCAGGAACAAAATCTACTACGGTTGTTGATGCTCACAAATTGAATGAAGATACTCCTGTTACATTAAAAGGAAAAATTGAAAAAAGTTTAGGTGGAGATAAATACCAATTCAATGATGGAACAGGTTTTATTGTTATTGAAATTGATGATGATGAATGGGAAGGTCTAATTGTTACCCCTAATAATATTATTGAAATAACAGGTGAAATTGATAAGAATATGATGAGTGCACCAACAGTTGATGTTGAATCCATTACAATTATTGAATAAATGAAGGGTGGTTAACCACCCTTTTTATTTATCTTGAATTATCTTTTATTTTTTTCTTTATCTTTACTTTGTTTTTGCATACATCATTAATTAAAGCTTGAATATCTATTACAATGCCTTTATGTGGTGTTTGACCTATATTTTGATAAAATCCATTATAATTTAGCGTGTTTGAAGAAAAACCTAGTAATAAAGGCTCTTCTTTTGAATTAAAATCATAACACATCATTGCGTGCCTTGGAGGTCCATCACCAAAAGATAAAATACAAATATCTCCCCTTTTTATATCTTCTATATCTTTTATATTTCCTGTTTCTGACTTTTTTACATATGGAGCTAAATACTCAATTAATTGTTTGGGATGCAATAAATTTTCTAGACCGTCTCTTTTAAGGTGTTTAAAAATTTTAATATCATATTTTTTCTCTAATTTAATAAGAGAAGCAATTATTGCTTTAGTACAATTTCCTTTATCTAATGTAGGATCTATTGTACCATCTTTTTCTAATATTTTTTGTATGTCTTTTCTTACGTCTTGATCTGCTCTAAAAGTAGATACTAGATGAGCATAATATTTTTGTAAGCATTTTTCTTTATCTTTTTCTGGTAGTTTATCAAACATATTTTCTAGTGTTATATCTACATACGCATCTACTACCCCCCTTTTAACTTGCTTTTGTTTTTCTGTTAAAATTTTATCTTCATTTATTTGAGTTAATTTACTTTTCCTATAATTAAATAACTCTTTTATTTCCTTAGTATCCCAAAACATATAGCAACATGCACGAGGAATAATTCTTTTTTTTAAATTATTAAATAGGCTTTGATTTTTAGATTTTCTATACTTTTCATCTTCAAGTATTATTCTTTCAAATTCTTTAATTAAAATATCTACAGGAAGAGATTTTAACTCTTCTTCTTCCTGCTCTTCTTGATTAACTGCATTTTCGCAACGCAATATTACATCTTCGACATATTCTTCGTATAATTTTTCAGGTTTTAACTTCATTAAAGAACTCCTTTTTACAGGATTTTATCATTAAAACAGCATTTAAGCAAGTATTTTTTATATTTCTAAAGTCATACCATCATACGCTAATTCAAAATTTAAGGGAAGATGTTTTGAAAACTCATCATAATCTATTCGCCAAGAAAGATGTGTTAAAATAACTTTTTTGGGGTTTATGATAGAAGTGACTTCTTTTACCTTATCAAGATATGCATGACCTTTACTTTCTTGTATTAAACCATCATTACATTCAATTATTAATAAATCTAAATTATGCAATTTTGATATTGTTTCTTCTGTTAAATATTCCCAATCTGTAATATATGCAAAGTTTTTATATCTAAATGCTGATGGATGAAGCTTATGATGAGGAACTTGAAAGACTTCAAAATTTAGGTTATTTATATTAAGATTACCTACATTTGGCATGGTATTCCATTTTAGGCTTTGTGAATTTGGTTCAGCATCTGCTTTGGTTACAAATAAATACCAAAAACTTTTTTTCAATTCTTCTAAGGTCTCATTACTTGCATATATGTCTATTGAATGTCCTAATATTTTTGTTGCACGTGGGAGTTCTGGTATTCCTCCTATATGATCATAATGACCATGGGTTACAAATACAGAATCTATATTTTTAATATTATTTTTATTTATTTGCTCTCTTAGGTCGGGGCCTGCATCTACTAAAATATTATAACCATCTATATCTAAATATATTGAAGCGCGTGTTCTATTATTTTTAGAATTACTAGGATTAGCATTTCCCCATGAGTTAAATATCATAGGTGTTCCAAATGCAGAACCTGAACCAAGAATTGTAATTTTCATATAAATTATCTCCTACTATTTTGGATATATGAAAATAATGGATTTATAATGTTTGTTGTCAAGCGATTTGTTGATGTTTTTTCATTTTCAATTTCACTAACGAATTCTTTGACACCTTTATCCTGGCGAGCGGCTTCTCTTTTGGATAATATGCGCATACAATCCACCAAAGCATCTCTTTCTTCTGTTTTTTTAGTATGTTTTACCATTAGCCATAATATCTCTTTTTGTGTTTGGCACTGATTTAATTTTTCATCATTTATAAATTCTTGATTATTAAAAAGTTTATTTATTTCTGGAAATGCATTTTCAAATATCTTTTGTTGTCCTAATTCTTTTACAAAATCTTTTCTTGATTTTGAACGCCTTAAACTTGCGGGCAATCTTGATAGGCAACGTACTTTATCTTGTGCAATAAAATGATTTAATTTTTTAAACTCTTCTTTTATTTGAGTAATAGTTTCTTGATTTGGACCATTTAGAGATACATCTAAATCATATTTACCAACTGTTGCAAGAAAACGTCTTAGAATGTTATAAGCCCCTTCCTCTTCTATATTACAAGCTAATCTTATTTCACCTCTTTTTATTCCATCTATTGCACCATATTTATCTACAACTGTATTTTCTATACCGTTTGGAGTACGTCTAAATCTTGCATATATTTTTTCTATATTAAAAATACCATTATTTTCAGGATCCATGCATGAAAAATCTATTTGCCCTAATGTGGGATGCTTTATAACAGTGTATATATTATGCGTACGCATTACATCCGAAATTTTACAATTTCTATCTTCTAATTTTTTTAGAGTTTCATAAAAGACATCTGAATCTTTAACACAGATATCATAATCACTTATTTTTGCATTGTCTCTTGTTAAAGGATCTAAAACAGCTCCACCAAATAAAAAAACCTCATTAAGTCCTGCTTCATCCATAAATGTTTTAATGTCTTCTGATACTTTGCTTGAGCATTCCATTTTAATTTCTCCTCATTTTTAAACAGAATACACTTTCTAATACTACATTTTAAGACTATTGTCAACCCTAATTAGACAAAAAAAGTGTTTTTCTACAATATCTATATTTTTTTTTACACAAAAAATATTTTTCATATTGACTTTTAAAAATTTACTACTAACATTAACTTGTTCTTGATGTTCGCAGGGCTTATGAACATAGAACATATACAAACCGAGCCAGTTTGATGAGATTTATAAACATATAAGATGTAGTTTATTTATTTTATTGATGGCTCCTATTTAAGGAGTTTTTTTAATGTCTAATTTTAAATATGTACACGGTTTAAGTATTATGAGAGCTCAACCTTTTCATATTGGGCATCAAAAGATTATTGACCGTATGTTAAATGAATGTGAAAGAGTTACTATTGTTTTAGGTTCTATACAAGAACATGGAACAGATAGAAACCCTCTAAATTATACTACTCGAAAAAAGATGATCCAAAATATATATCGTAATAAACCAGAATATGATAGATTAAAAATTATTGGATTGTTTGACATTAACAACCCTGCTGAATGGGGGGAATATGTATTGGATTTCTTAAATGAAAGTTTTCCTGATCTTATTAAACCAGATGTTTATTATGCTGGTTCTAGTTACGATGCTCACTGGTTTAAAGAATGCTTTGCTAATATTGAACTAGTTGATAGAACAGATCCTAATTTTCCTTTTGTTACAGGAACGATGGTACGTGATATGATTAAATTTGGCGATAATCGTTGGAAAAATTTTATTGCCCCAGAAAACCACCATTTAATCGAAGAAAACTTCAATAAGAAAAAAGGAATTATTTAATACTTTTACAGCCTGCGTCTTCTGAAGGGCTTATAGAAGACAGGATTCTTACATAACCTTTATAAGCCAGAAAGGAATAAAACAATGAATAAACGTATTCTACTTAGAATTGATTTTCAAAATGATTTTGTACACCCTCAAGGAAATTTGACTATTGCCGATGAAGAGCTAATTGATAGACATCAAAAATTTGCTAATAATTTATTCAATAACAGCTTTGACGAAATCATTGATAGTTATGATACTCATTTTGAAGATACATATCCAAATACTAATGAAGCTCAAAACTTTCCTATTCACTGTGTTTATGGAACATGGGGATGGCAACAAGCTGCACCTTTTAAGGATGGATTAGATGTAAAAAAAATATATAAATCTACTACCAATATATGGAATGAAACAAAAGCTTATAAAGACCTAAGCGAAGACTGGAAGGATAAAGATGTTTATCTTTGTGGGGTTTTAAGCGATATTTGTGTTGTTCAAGCAATGAATGGTGCTTTGAAAAAAGGAGCTAATGTTATTGTTATAGAAGATTTATGCAAAGGACTTAATAGAGAAATAACCAATATATTACAAGATGAAGTATATAAGCCATTTATTGATAATGGAAAACTTAAAAGCATAACAACAAAACAATTTTTTCGTTCAGCTTTATTAGAAAAAAAAATCCAACACAATTTGGTTAGAAGAGAATTAGGAGAATAGTCATGACAAACAATATTAGAGAAAATGTAATTGCAACTGGAACACCTTTATTTTGTGATTTATATCATTTAACAATGGCTCAAGCTTGGTTTATTGATGGTAAAGCAAACGAAACAAAAACTAGTGAAGCTTTTTTTAGAAAATGTCCTTTTGGTGGTAGTTATTTGATGGCTGCAGGACTTTATGAATTTTCTCAATGGCTTGAAAATTGGGGATTTAATGAAGATGATATTAAATATTTGAGCGAACTAAAAAATATTGATGGTAATCCAAAATTTAAAAAAGAATTTTTAGATTTTATAAAAAATCAGAAACTTCAGCTTACAATTAAGACCGTTAAAGAAGGTGAAATTGTATTTCCTAACGAGCCTGTTTATAGCATTACAGGTCCTTGCTGGCAGGTTGATATGATTGAGGCTGCATTACTTAATGTATTTAACTCTCAAAGTTTAATTGCAACTAAAGCTTCTCGTATGGCTATTGCTTCTGAAGTTGATGGAGTTAAACGCCCTTTGCTTGAATTTGGCGTTAGACGTGGGCAAGAACTTGGTGGTTTTAGCGCCACAAGAGCTTCTTTTATTGGTGGTGCTACTGGAACATCAAATGTTGCTGCTGCTAAGCATTATGGAATTCCTGCTAGTGGAACAATGGCTCACTCTTTTATTATGAGTTATGAAAATGAGCTTGATGCATTTAAGGCTTATATGAAAGCATCTGTTGGTAATACTATTCTTTTAGTTGATACATATGATACAAGAGAAGGTATTAAAAATGCTATTAGAGCGGCTAAAGAAACTGGTATTAAGCTTATGGGAATGAGAATTGATTCTGGGGATTTGGCATATTGGGCAATCGAAGCTAAAAAAATTATTGAAGAAGAAAAACTTAAAAGCGATGACACATCTTTATTTGAAGATGCAAAACTTGTTGCTTCTAATGACTTAGATGAGTATGCAATTGAAAATCTTATTGCAGTTCAAAAAGCTCCTTATGATATTATGGCTGCTGGAACTAAGCTTGTTACGGCTTATGACACCCCTGCCCTTGGTGGTGTATTTAAAACAAAAAAATACAATGGAGAACCAAAAATTAAAATTGCAGAAGGAAAAACAACTATTCCTGGAGATACTAATGTAGTTAGAATTATCCGTAATGGAAAGTTTGAAGGTGATATTATTTGCAAGGCTGATGATGATATGATTACTGATGGCGTATTAAATAGGAATGTTACATCTTATAAACTCGGAAGCCAAAACAATGCCAGAATTACCTTTAATAAAGGCGAAGAAGCACGCGTATTGTTAGAAACTCTCATGATTGATGGTGAATTTGTTTATACACCTGAGAATGATTTGAAGATTATTCAACAGTATGGTAAAGAAAATCTAGATAAACTTGATAATTCACACAAAAGGTTATCAAATCCTCATATTTACGGAGTTGGATTAGATGCTAACTTATATAACATTCAACAAGATTTAATTAAAGCACATAATGGGAGATAGGATATGGAACAACTTTGGAATAGATTAAAAACAGATTTTGCTAAACATTTAGAAAAAAATGGATTTAACAAAGTTATATTAGGTTTATCTGGTGGACTTGATTCTGCAATTGTGGCTGTGTTGGCTAGTGATGTGTTGGGTGGAAAAAATGTAAAGTCAATTATGATGAAAACAAAATATACATCTGATTTAAGTCTAAAAATTGCTAGAGAAATAGCTGAAATTAACAATCTTGATTATCAAGAAATTGATATTGATGAATTGGTTGAAAACGAAACTAAGCTATTAAAACAATCTTTTAACCAAGATGTTAAACCTATTGTTATTGAAAACTTACAAGCTCGTATCAGAGGACAACTGCTAATGGCTTATTCTAATCAATTTGGAGGAATGGTTCTTGCTTGTGGTAATAAATCTGAAGCATTAACTGGATACTGCACATTATATGGTGATACTTGTGGTGGAATTATGCCAATTGGAAATGTTTATAAATCAGATATTTTTAAACTTGCTAAATGGCGAAATACATTAGGGAAAGTATTACCTATTGAGGTTATAGATAGAGCACCTTCTGCTGAACTTGCTTTTAATCAAAAAGATGAAAACTCGCTTCCTCCTTATGAAACTCTTGATGCAATATTAAAAGAACTTGTTGATAATAAAAAAGAAATTGAAGAAATTATGGGATTTGAACGAGAGACCATTGAAAGAGTTAATAACTTGGTTAAAAAATCAGAATTTAAGCGACTTCAAATGGCTAAGTCTCTATAAGCTTGGATGTTGATAATACTAAAACAACTTAAAATAAAAAAAACAATTAAGTTATTTTATTAAATTTTTGTTTTTCATTAAAGAATTATTGACTTTTGTAATATATACATTATAGTACAAAGTTATGTTTAATGTATTGAGGTTAAATTAAAAAATAGAAATGAGTTTAGTTAGTATTATCAACATATTCTTGGTATTATTTTTAGTTTTTTGTAATGCTTTTTTTGTGGTTTCTGAGTTTGCTATCGTTAAGATGCGCCGTACAAAGTTAGAAGAATTAGCTCACAATGGTAGTAAACGAGCTAAAGTTGCTTTGAAAATAAACGAACATTTAAATACTTATTTGAGTGCAACTCAACTTGGTATTACCCTTGCTTCACTTGGTCTTGGTTGGCTTGGTGAACCAGCTGTTTCTCGTTTATTAGAAGGATGGTTTGCTGGGTTCTTTAGTGGTAACGAAATGTTATTACATTCTGTTAGCTTTGGTATCGCATTTACATTTATCACACTTTTACACGTTGTGTTAGGTGAACTTGTTCCAAAAACTTTAGCTATTCAAAACACTGAACAATACACTCTTTTAGTTGCTGTTCCTTTATATACATTTAATAAAGTTTGTACCCCTATTATATGGTGTTTTGACAATCTTTCATTATGGATACTAAAAGTTATGGGTGTGCAAGCTGCTGATGAAAGTGAAGAAGCACACTCTGAAGAAGAAATTAAACTCATTATTGATGCTTCACAAAAAGGTGGGGTTATTGATGATACAGAGAGTGAAATCATTCAGAATGCTATTTGCTTTTCTGAGATTTATGCTCATGAGATTATGATTCCAAGGCAAGATATGGTTTGTATTTATCAAAACAATAGTTTTGAAGAAATTATGGAATTAGTTAAACAAAATAAACATACTCGTTTTCCATTATGTAATGGTGATAAAGACCAAATATTGGGTATGATTCACATTCGTGATTTGTTAGAGTGCAAAAACACAGAACATAATGATATTTTGAAAAAAATTGTTCGTAACATTTTGTTTGTACCAGAAAATAAATCTGTTTCTGAAATTTTACATGAGATGATGAAGAAACGTATTCACCTTGCTATTGTTGTTGATGAATATGGTGGTACAGCTGGTCTTTTATCTATGGAAGATATTTTAGAAGAACTAGTTGGTGATATTCGTGATGAACATGACGAAGGTATTGATGAATCTGTTAAGATAATTGATGAAAAAGTATGTGTATTTGATGGTATGTACTTAGTTGAAGATGCATATGATTGCCTTGGTTTACCAGAGTGCGAACACGAAGAAAGTACAATTGGTGGTTATGTTTTTAACCTTTTAGGTAGAGAACCAAATGTTGGTGATAAAGTTGAAGATGAATATTGTCAATTTGAAGTTTTAGAAGTTGATAATATGCGCATTAATAGCATTAAAGTTACATTAAAAGAAAATGTAATTAAAGACGAAGAATAATCATCTTATGCAAGTAATAACTCCTAAAGAGCATCTTAAACGATGCTCTTTTTTTATTATAATCTTCGCTCTATTTAACCTTCTTTTATACATTCTATTTTGGGATGTGATTGTCATAACTTTCTTTGGTGCAGGATACACTCTAGGTATGTCTGAAGTGTAAATTTAAGACTTATTTTAATAGGGATTTTTTTCTTTACTTTAAAATTAAACGTACTATACTTTGGGAAATTTTGTATAATTATGTAGTAAAATAATAAGCTTATGGAAAATTATTTAATTGCTTTTTTTAATGAGTTAGGAAATTATGCTTCTTTTTTGGGGACGATTAGACTACTATCATTTTCAGCATTTGCTTTTTTCTCAGGTATGCTGTTAAAGGTGTTTTTATCTGAGTTGGTGGAAAAGTATAAATCATTTACAGCATTGAGTTTCATACTATTTTTCTTTGCAATTTTCCTTGCGATTGCAATGTGGTGTGGATTTTATCTATTAAACAATCCAATTTACGAGGTACGAGTTGTTTCATATATTTATCTCGGAATTTTTATTGTTTTAGGAATTATCCAAGGATACTCAATAAAAGAGAATTCTTAACAACAAAGCCCTACAATTAGTAGGGCTTTTGTTTTTATGTATTACTCTGGAAGCAACGAGTTTTTGTAAATAATAAACGGATCTTTATCTTGTGATGTAAAAATAACGTCATTATTTGGATTAATCTCATATGTTTCTATATTTCTAAAATCATAATTATTAGTATCCCTCAAATCTGCATTTTGAGTACCAATCATTTCCAAATTAGAAAGAACAACTGTACCAGGATTGCTACCAAAATCTAGACGCACTCTGAACACTTCCTTAACAGGTAGTTCTATCTCATATTCATTTAACCCGGCTTTCCCTTGATATGTAACAAAATGCTGTGGATCAAACCAAACTTCTCGTTCAACAGTGTAAAAAACTTCAAACACAAGAGGTTTTTCAGTTTTAGCTGTAAATTTTAGCACAGCAGTTGTTGGTTGAAATGCACGCTTTACTTCTTTTTTTACGTTTATATCTGAAACTACTTCACTTGTTTTCGTTGTTTCTAATACTGCAGAAGTTTCATCTTTTGAACCTCTTAAACTAAAAATAATTAAAAGAATTGCAAATAAGAAAATAACTCCTGCAACAATTCCTTGTTTAGGGTTTTTCTTTATTTCATTGTAAATAACGATGCTTTTTTCTTTGATAAATTTACAAACAACTGGTGTTTTAGCTTTAATAAACAAACATAATTTTATTGTTTGCGCTTTTATAAATTTATAAGCTTTTATACAATAATCTTTTATAATGGGCATTTTCTCTTTAATTTTTACCCATGCTATTTTTGATTTTTCTTTTATAAAATAAAACAATTTGATTAATGTTTCTTTTATTTTATTTATGAAGTCTTTTACTTCCTTTTTATTCAAAAATTCTTTTATTTTATCTACCAACTCTTTTAATTTTTCCTTATTAAAAAAGTTTTTTATTTTTTCTTTATCCATAAATACATCTCCTATACTAATCTACTTTTTTCAATAGATGCTTTAACAAAATCAACAAACAGTGGATGAGGATCAAATGGTTTGGATTTTAATTCTGGATGATATTGTACACCAATAAACCATGGATGATCAGGTCTCTCTACTGTTTCTGGCAACTTACCATCTGGAGATGTTCCTGATATAATTAATCCACCTTGCGCTAATTGGCTCTTATATTTTATATTTACCTCATAACGATGGCGATGACGTTCTGATATATTTGTTGAGCCATAAATTTGAGAAATTTTGCTACCATCTTTTAGCACGCTATCATATGCACCTAAACGCATTGTTCCACCTAAATCACCATCTTTATGACGATATTGTTTAGCACCATCTTTATCCCACTCAGTCATAAGACCAATTACTGCTTCACAATTTTCATCTAGTTCTGTTGTATTAGCATTTTTGATACCTAACACATTACGCATTGTCTCAATTACTGCCATCTGCATACCAAAACAAATACCAAAGAAAGGAACTTTATTTTCTCTTGCATAACGAACAGCTTCAATTTTTCCCTCTGTTCCACGAGCACCAAAACCACCAGGAACTAAGATACCACTAACATCCGATAGTAGTTCATCTGAATTTTCTTTAGTTAAAGTTTCAGAATCAATCCACTTAATTTTTACTTTATATTTATTAGCAATACCACCATGATTCAATGCTTCATGAAGAGATTTATATGCTTCTAGTAATTTAACATATTTACCAACTACTGCAATTCTTACTTCACCTTCTGGTGCTTTTACTGTTTCAACAATTTTCTCCCATTTACTTAAATCTGCATCAGGAGTTGGGATGTTAAAATATCTGCAAACAGCCTTATCCATCCCTTCTTTTGAATATGAAAGTGGAACTTGATAAATATTGCTTACATCAAGAGCTGCAATAACATTATCTTCTCTGATGTTACAGAATAATGCAATTTTTCTTCTTTCATTTTCAGGGATTGCAATTTGTGAACGACATAAAAGAACATCTGGTTGAATACCATATTCTTGTAATTTTTTAACAGAGTGTTGTGTTGGTTTAGTTTTCAGCTCACCAGCTGTTGGAATATATGGAAGCAATGTCAAATGTACGAACATTGTACGTTCACGTCCCAATTCATAAGCAAGCTGACGAATCGCTTCTAAATATGGCTGACCTTCAATATCACCAACTGTACCCCCTATTTCACACAAAACAAAATCCTCATCAGATAAATCACTTACGATGAATTCTTTAATTTCATTGGTAACATGAGGAATAACTTGAATTGTTGCACCAAGATAATCACCATGACGCTCTCTATCTATTACTCTTTGATAAATTTTACCTGTTGTTGTACTATCACTTTTTCTAGCACTAACACCAGAAAAACGCTCATAGTGGCCTAAATCCAAATCAGCTTCAGTTCCATCATCTGTAACAAATACTTCACCATGTTGAAATGGACTCATTGTTCCTGGATCAACATTTAAGTATGGATCTAATTTTCTTAAACGAACTTTAAATCCTCTACTTTGTAATATACTTGCCAATGATGCAGATGCTAAACCTTTACCTAATGATGATACAACCCCACCAGTGATAAAAATAAATTTTGTTTTTGGATTTAATTCAGACATTTTATATTCCTTTTGGTTTTGTTTTGTAGTGAAAAAGGCACCTCCTTTAAAAGGTGCCTAGATTTTTTTGAGTTAATTTCTTGAATAAAAACTATTGCTCAACTGGAGCCTCCACTGTTGTTTCTGAAGCAACAGGAACAGTTGTTTCAGCTGGTGTTTCAGCTTGTGCTTGAGTTTCTACTTCGTTTGCAACATTTGGTACTGTTGGAACACTTGGTTCTTTTTGTACTAATGGCGCAACCTCTAAAATTGATTCAACTTGTTTGGTTTCACCTTTATAATATAAAGACAACAGAATTGATGTTACAAAAAATATTGTAGCTAAAATTGCAGTTGTTCTTGTTAAAAGGTTACCCTTTGCTCTTGCAGAAAGAAAACTATCTGCACCATTTGAACCACCCAAACCACTTAGAGCGTTTCCTGAGTTTCTTTGCATCAAGATTAATGTTACCAAAAGTATGGCAACAATTAAATGAATTACTAACAATACTGATCCCATTTTTTATTCCTTTTTTATTTGTTGTTATTTACAAGCTTCAGATATAGCAATAAAGTCTGCTACTTTAAGACTAGCACCACCAATTAAGCCACCATCTACATCTGGTAAAGCTAATAATTCTTTTGCATTACTTGGCTTCATACTACCACCATATAGAATACGCATTTTGTTTGCATTAGCTCTTCCTAATTTTTTAGAAACAACTTTACGAATTGCTGCATGAACATCTTGTACTTCTGCTGATGTAGGTGTTTTACCGGTGCCAATTGCCCATACTGGTTCATAAGCAATTACAGTATTTTGATATGTAGATATTTCTGGAACAGAACCCATAATTTGTGAGGTGCAAACGTTTATTGTTTCACCATTATCACGCTCTTGTTCTGTTTCACCAATACAAATAATAACTTTAAGACCTGCATTAATTGCAGCTTGAGCTTTTTTAGCAATCAATTCATTTGTTTCTTTGTGATCTGTACGACGTTCTGAGTGACCCAAGATAACATACTGACAACCTAAATCTTTCAACATTTCAGGACTAACATCACCTGTATGTGCGCCTTTAGTATTAAAGTGACAATCTTGAGCACCTAACATTACACGTGAACCTTTGATTGCTTTTTTAGCTGATGTCAACAATGTAAATGGAGGGCAAATTAAGAATTCACAATCTTTACGAGCTGCTTTCTTTACTTCTAGAGCAACACCCTTTGCTAGAGCAACACCGTCTTCTAATAGACAGTTCATTTTCCAGTTTCCAGCAATTAGAGTTTTTCTTACCATTTTGTAATATCCTTCACAAAAAAATTATAACTGCATACTTTTTAGCATATGCTTTTTTATTTGCTAGAAAAAAAAATGAGTTGTTTACAAAAAAAATGTTGTACATATTTATATTATAGATTGCATATTTTTTTTGTACTTTTATAATGAGCTTCAATTAGATTATTTTTGGGAAGAAGAAAAATGTTAAGAAAATTAGCAAAACCTCATGAGAATTTGTTTTTAAAGATTATTTTAGGAAGTGTTGCAATTAGTTTTGTTGCCTTATTTGGTGTTACTGGCTATATTGATAGCGCTGCTCAAAACCAAGTTGTTGTTAATGTGGATGGTATTAAAACAACGCAAAGTTCATTTTCATATCAATTAAACAAAGAAATAAATGCTATTAAAAACTTTGCTGGTGAAAATTTTGAATTAACTGATGAAATGCGTAATTCAATTACTGAAAACACCTTAAAACAAATTGTAAATGAAGGTATTTTAGATAAAACAATTGAAAATTTGGGAATCCATTTTCCTAAAGCTCTTGTGCAAAATGTTTTATTTTCACAACCTGAATTTATTGACCCAAGAACAAATCACTTTAATGTTGATTTATTTAATCGTTATTTGTCAGTTACAGGCATGAGCCAAAATGAATATGTAGCAAATATTAAAAGAATGATTGCTAGAAAACTTTTGATAAATGATTTATTAACACCATTAAATGCACCAAAAGTTTTAACTAACGCTATTAATAAAATGGATAATCAACGCAAAATTTTTAAATACATTCAAGTATCACCTGAAAATATTAAAATTGATAGAGAAATTAGTGAAGATGAAATCAATCAATATTTTGCTGATTTCAGTGAAAAATTTGCTATACCTGAAGCAAGAGATATTGAGGCTGTATTTATTAGCAATGATTTTATTACCAATAAATATGGTGCAACTGAAGAAATGATTAAAGACTATTTTGAGCAACATAAATCAGAACTTGATCAACCAGAAAAACGTGATGTCTTACAAATGGTATTTTTAGATGAAGAATCGGCTAAAAAAGCTCTTACTGAAGTAAATTCTGGTAGAGATTTTTATGAAGTTGCAAAAGAATTGAAAGCAGATAATGCTGATAATCCATCATTAGGTGTTGTTGCTTATGATGAACTTGCTGAAGGACTTGCTGATGAAGTTTTTTCTCTTGACTTAAATACATTTAAAATTGTTGAGATTGCTCAATCTTGGCAAGTTGTTAGTGTGAAAGAAATCACACCAGCAAAAGAAGCTGTTTTTGATGAAGTTAAACCTCAGATTATTGCTCATCTTATTGAAGAAAATATGTATGATGCTGTAAGAGAAGTTAAAGGCATTATTGATGATGCTGTAAACGCTGGAAAGTCTATTGAAGAAATTGGTAACATTTTTAATGTTCAACCTATAAGCATTAATAATATTAGGGAAGACATGATAATAGCTAATGATGTTGCTGAAATTAAAGATATTGTGAGCTCTTTAGATTTTAATGAACTTGTGTTCTCTTATGGATTAAACGAATTTAGTTCAGCTGAAGAATTTGACAATGGGGTTGTTGTATTCAAGGTTGCAAATATTGTTGATGAACACATGCCTAACATTGATGATGTTAAAAACGAAATTGTTGAATTATGGCAAATTCAAGAAAAGAATGCTTTAGCTAAGGAAATTGCTGAAAACATTATACTAGAAATTGAAGAAGGAAGTGATATGGCAACAGTTGCTAATGCTCGCAATTTAGAAACATATCGTTCTGAACCTATTAGTAGAAATGATAGCTTTGCTAATTTATATCACGATGAAATTGTTGAATTGTTCTTGCTAGATAACAACCAAGCAAAACTTATTGAAAAGAATGGAAATAGCTTTGTTATAGCTCAGGGCGTAGAAACAGTAGCATTTGATGAAAATTTAAATGAAGATGCACTTAAAGCTGTTGAAGAGAGAGCTAAGATTTCTATGTTCAATGATATGTCAAATAGCGCATTAAAAGCTTTTGGTGAAAAGTTAAATATCGTTATAGACTATGCAAAAGCAGGATTTAGCGAATAATGAAAATTGTTTTTATGGGCACTCCAGATTTTTCTGTTGCCACATTAGAAAAGTTAATTGAAAAACATGATGTAGTTGGGGTGTATACCCGAGCACCTAAAGAAAGTGGTCGTGGAAAAAAAGTTAATAAAACTCCAATACATTTACTTGCAGAAAGTAAAGGTATTGAAGTTAGAACGCCAAAAACATTAAGAGATAAAAAAGAACAAGATACTTTAAGGGCTTATGGTGCTGATGCAATTATTGTTGCTGCATATGGCTTATTATTACCTAAAGAAGTACTAGACATGCCTAAATATGGTTGCATAAATGTTCATGCTTCACTACTTCCTCGTTGGAGAGGCGCTGCTCCTATTCAAAGAGCTATTGAATTTGGTGATAAAAAGAGTGGTGTTTCTATTATGCAGATGGTGGAAGAGCTAGATGCTGGAGATGTTTTAAGTAGTAAAGAAATTGTTATAACAAACAATATGACTGGCGAAAACTTACATGATGAATTATCAAGAATCGGCGCTGATTTACTAATTGAAACTCTTGATAGTTTAGATACATCAACTCCTCTAAAACAAGATGATAATCTAGTTTGCTATGCTAAAAAAATAAGCAAAGATGAGTGTTTAATTGATTTTAATCAAAATGCAGAAATTATTGAGAGAAAAATTAGAGCATTTGCTCCCTATCCTGGTATGTTTTTTATGTATAATGATGAACGTTTTAAGGTATTTGAGACTAGTATCACAGAAAGAGTTGGTGAAGCTGGCTTAATTTTAGAAGGGACAAATAATTTAATTATTGCAACAAAAGATAAAGCTCTTATGATTAAAAGGCTTCAAAGGCAAGGAAAACAGCCAATGAATATAAGTGATTTACTACGAGGTTTTAACTTTAAAGAAGGTTATAAACTTTAAATAAAAAAAATTGTTATATTATGACATTTTTTACTTGATTTAATAAATTTGTTATATATAATGCGTTCTAAACTTGTAGTAATCCGCGGGCGTGGTGAAATTGGTAGACACGCTAGACTTAGGATCTAGTGGCTTTGCTGTGAGAGTTCGAGTCTCTCCGCCCGCACCATCTTTTTAAGATGGTGTTTTTTTTGGAAGATTAAATAATGAATATCAATGAAACTAAGTCAGAAGGTTTAAGCCGTGAATATAATGTTGTTGTTAGTTCTGATGAATTCAACGCTGAAGTAAATAAGAAACTTAAAGAAATTAGTAAAAATGTTAGTATGGCAGGTTTTAGAGCTGGTAAAGTTCCATTCGCTATGATTGAGAAAAAATACAAAGCGAATGTTATGAGTGAAGCTCTTGATGACTTGGTTAGAGATGGAATGAATAAAGTTATCACAGATAACAACTTACGTCCTGTATTTACTCCTGATGTTAATTTAGATAAATTTGAAGAAGGTAAAGATATTGAATTTAAAGTATCTATGGAAGTTATGCCTTCTATCGAATTAAATGAATTTAAAGGAATTAAAGTTGAAAAGTTAGTGGCTGAAGTTCCAAGTGAAGAAGTTGAAAAAGCTCTTAACTACATGGCTGAAAGTCGTCGTGATACTATTAAAGTTGAAGAAGATAGAGAAACAAAGAAAGGTGATGTAACTGTTATTGATTTTGTTGGTTCTATTGATGGTGTTGAATTTGAAGGTGGTAAAGGTGAAGCTTATCCATTAGAAATTGGTTCAAATTCTTTCATTCCTGGTTATGAAGATCAATTAATTGGTAAAAAAGTTGGTGATGTTGTTGATGTTAAAGCTACATTCCCTGAAAATTATCATGCAAAAGATTTAGCTGGCAAAGAAGCTTTATTTGTTACAACAATCAAAGAAATTAGAGAAATTAAAAAATCTGAAATCAATGATGAATTTGCAAAATCTATGGGCGAAGAAAATCTTGATAAATTAAAAGAAACAATCAAAGGCAGAATCGCAAAAGATTATGATAATGCTTCTAAGATGAAATTAAAACGTGCTCTTCTTGATGCTTTAGACAAAGCATATAACTTTGAAGTTCCTCAAAAATTAGTTGATATGGAATATGATTCTATTATTAAACAATATGAAGCTGCAAAACAAAACAACCAATTAGACGAAGATGAAAAGAATAAAAACGAAGAAGATTTATTAAAAGAATACAAAGAAATCGCTGTTCGTCGCGTTAAATTAGGTTTGTTATTAGCTGAAGTTGGCAACACATCTAAAGTAGAAGTTAAACAAGAAGATATCAATCAAGCAATTATGATGGAAGCTCAACGCTACCCAATGCAAGCAAAAGCTATTTTTGATTTCTATTTGAAAAATAAAGAAGCAATTGAACGTCTTCGTACTTCTGTTTATGAAGAAAAAGTTATTGATTATGTTCTTACACAAGTTGAAACAACTGAAAAGACTGTTTCTGTTGAAGAATTATATAACTTTGATGAAAAAGTTGCGTAAGCTTTTTTGTATTGAAAAATCTAGCTCCCGAATTTGGGAGCTTTTTTTATATAAAAAAGTGATAATAATTTGTTTTTATATTGCAAAGATTGATTATATTTGTTAATTATTCTTTAGTTTGTAACATGATAGAGGTCAACATGTTTTATATTTGTCTTGATATTTTAGTTCGCTCTTTGCATGACACATTAGTTCTTGTTCCTTATTTGTATTTAACATATTTATTTATAGAATATATTGAATTACATTTGGCGAGATTAAGCGTATTTTATGTTAGAAAATCAGGCGAATATGGACCTCTTATTGGTGGTTTATTGGGACTTATACCTCAATGTGGTTTCTCTGTAGCAGGAGCTAATTTATACGCTACCGGATTAATTACACTTGGAACTTTATTGGCTGTTTTCTTATCTACATCTGATGAAATGCTACCTATTTTATTATCGCATGGTGAAAGCATTAATATTGTAGTAAAGATATTATTTCTAAAGCTTATTTATGCAATTTTAGCTGGTTATCTTATAGATAAATATCTACCTAATAAGTTTATTACAAATAAACATGAAACAAATATTAGCGAATTCTGCAAAAGAGAAAAATGCAAATGTAGCGATAAAAAAAATATTTGGAAATCAGCTCTTCATCATACAGAAAGAATTAGTTTATTTATTTTCTTTTTTGCATTGATTATTAATTTTGTATTTTTATTTAGTGATGAAAATGCTATTAAAAGCACATTAGAGCACTTTCCTTTCTTTGGTAAATTTATTATTGCAGGAATCGGTCTTATACCTAGCTGCTATCCTTCTATTTTCTTCACACAACTTTATATAGCAGGAACTATTTCTCTTGGCTCATTAATTACAGGTACTTTAAGTAATGCTGGTCTTGGATTATTAGTACTTTATCGTGTTAACACTAATAAAAACGAAACACTTAAAATTATTGGATTACTATATGCTATTGGTATTATATTTGGTATTATAACAGATATATTTGCTTAATATTACTTATAGTTATTACGAATAATATTTATTTCATTAGCATAACCTGGAAGCTCATTAGGTGTTTCTAGATTTATTGGAATGCCCTTTAGGGCTGGGTGATTAACAAAATTAATAAGCCCTTGCAAACCAAGTGTTCCATCGCCTAATTTCTCGTGTCTATCTTTACGCGAATTAAACTCGGTCATACTATCGTTTAAATGGATAGCTTTTAAGCGAGATAAACCTATCACTCTATCAAAATCTTCAATTACTTTATTTAGATTATTTACTATATCATAACCAGCTGAATATACATGGCAGGTATCTAAGCAAACACCTAGTTTTTCAACTGAATTATATTTAGCTTTAGAGATTATTTCTGCTAACTCTTCAAAAGTAGAACCTACTTCGCTACCTTTACCTGACATTGTTTCTAGCAGTATTGTAGTATTTTTAGCAATAGGTGTTACTTCATCTAAGATTTCAACAATCTGATTTATTGCAACATCTGTTCCCTGCCCTACATGTGATCCTGGGTGAAAATTATATAGATTTCCAGGAATATTTTCCATTCTTTTTAAGTCATCTGCAAAAACAAGGCGAGCAAACTCACGAGTTTTTTCATCTTTTGAGCAAGGATTTAAGGTATATGGTGCGTGAGCTAAAATTTTACCAAAATTATTTATTTTAGCTAAATCTAGGAATAATTTCACATCATTATTGTCAATATCTTTGGCTGCGCCTCCACGAGGATTTCTTAAGAAAAACTGGAAGGTATTTGCACCGATTGAAAGCGCTTGTTTACCCATATTATAAAAACCTGCAGACGATGATAAATGACAACCTAGATACAACATTTTTACCTCTCTATTTATTTTATATTTTGAGTTTAGCATTGATATTTTAACAGTCAAATTTTTTAAGAATTTATATAAAAAATACTTGTAATATAGGTATAATGTGTGTAGATTTTTTATATCGGAGCGTAGTTCAGTCTGGTAGAGCGCTGTGTTCGGGACGCAGAAGTCGGAGGTTCAAATCCTCTCGCTCCGACCAAATAAAACAAAACCTCACCATTTTTTTGGCGATATGGATAAAAACAAGAATAAGATAAAAACCCCTCACAATAATAAAATTGTGAGGGGTTTTGTAATGATTGTTAGAATTAGTTTTCTAAACTCTTTGTAGAGATTTTATTTGAGCTTCTAATAAATCAAAATCTTTTGCAAGTTGGCTCAAAGAATCAACAGATAAAGTTTCTTGTCGCATTTTTTTGATATTTGTTATTATTCGTCTATAAGTATTATCACTTTCTAAACGATAATTTTCAAATGCAAGTGATCCCAAATTGTTGGGTTTCCCGTTTGTTTCAGAGTACCCATCTGCAACTTTTTCTAATTCACCCATTTTTTCATCTAAAGTATTGTAAAAATCGCGACCGCCATTAGTAATCTGCAATTTAAACATGTTTTCTGTCTCCAAACGAATAGTACGAGCTAAATCTTCCAATCTTTGTTGCATTAAGCCTTGTATAGAACCAAGCATCAAACCAAAACAATGATGAATTACTATTAAAGCACAATCCAAACGCTCTTTAAGTTTCTTAATATCTTCCGCCAATGGAATAGTCAGTTCTAAAACATTATCTGTATAGAATACTGGAGCATTGTCTTTGTGTATTTTAATATTAAGACGACAATAATACTCAATATAACGCCACTGATCGCATTTGTAAGTTTTACTTAAAAGATTGCGGATACACTCATTTGCTTCTTCTTTGCTTTTATAAAAGATACTTTCTTTTCCTGTGACATTACACAATACCTCAGTAGCAGGTAGAATATTATAGCAATCTATTTCCATATATTCCATATAGTCTTTGATATCTTTAATATCTCGTCCTTCACTATAATGGAAATGTAATGCTTTGGGTTGATTATAAATTGCATAATACAATTGATTATCTAGCCTGAAGAAAGGAGGATTAGGCTGAAACTCGTAACGCTCTTTGCCACATTCTACAATACATTCACTATGCAAATCAAAGCAAAATGTTTTGCCTTCAGTTTGTTTACAAAGAGGGTCATCAGCATAACGAAAATAAACCATACTATTTAAATCAAACTGTTCTGGGAGTTTCCATGCTTTAAACCTATAAACAATGTTATACCCCATATTGTTTCTTAATATAAAAGGAGTATCTTCACTTCTATAATATGACATTTTTCCAAACTCAAAATCTGTCATATGATAGCCATCACGCTTACACAAAGAATTTATGAATTTATACATAAATTCCAGATTAAGATATTCTTCTCTAACCATAATTTATATTTTTTAGTAATTTGACATAATTATTCTTATTTGTGATTGTATATTAAATTGTTTTATTTAAAAATCAACTATTTTTTGTCTATTTTTTCAAAAAAACAATGTATAACTCTGAAAAAGAACAACAAATATATTATTTTCAACAGGGTGTTTTTTATAATTTAGTGGTAGTCAATCCTACCACTAAACGGAACGTATCATAAATTTTGATATTTTTTATTTATATGGAATAGATAACAGATATGTTATTCCCAAGGTGTCTTTATACAAAAATACTGTACAAATAATTATCGCTAATACACCAAAGGCAACTATTGTACTTGAGAATTTTGAAACCGTTGGCAACTTAACAGGGATATTATTTTCTCGTACATAGTTGGAATAAATACTGCAAGCTGATAAAATATAAATTGGCCTAAAAAATACTAGAATAACGAACAATGATATTAAGATTGGAATACCAATAAATGCATAAAAAGTGTACATATCATTATCGTTTGACATATGTGAAAAAATGTAAGGAGCCATAAAAATTGCACCAACATATGAACCTATTCCTAAAAACCAACAAATAGAGGAATAAGCCATTCTTAACTGACAAATTGTTTTAAAATGTGTTTTTAATATACCTAATGAATCTTTACAACTATCTATTACCCCTCGCCCAATAATCAATGCAGGCAAAAAACCTAAGGAAGCAGTTTTCCACGCTTGATAAATTGCTTCATTGATTAATTTTTGTGACAAAGGTACACGATCTCGTTTTTTGGGAAGACGCTCAAGAATTCTATCAACAGTCCACCAGCCATCAATCCAACTGAATATCCAGATAGGCCAAGCCCTTTGTAAAACAATTATAAAACATTTTGCAATAGTAGATTCTTCTCCATTTTCGTGTAAGAAATGAGCAGCCCCCATACACGCAGTTAACAATCCAAGAGGATAAGCTGTTAAACCTACACACAGAATAGACCACAGCAATAAAATGATATCAGCGATAGAACCTCTATCAGTTTTTCTTGCACTCTCCCAAACCTCTTTAGGAATCCAATCTAGCATCTGAACCCAAATATAATATCCCAAGCCAATACAAACAAGCTGCAAGATTGCAAAAGTAATAATTTCTTTTTCTTTAAATATTAGTTTTGATGAATATACAATACAACGTCTAAAATAGGACATAGCCTCTCTTGAGGTTGGTTTGTCTTCTATCTTATATTCATTATAAGCATCTTTTTTTAATTGTTTTAAAGCTCTTTCCATTTCACTCATAACACCCTCCATTCTGTTATGTTGCATAAAAAATTATGATAAGTCAACAAATTTAATTTTTTGATGAGTTCGCATATTACTCATTTGTTCTAACTATAAAAAAAAGCCACTCTTTACGAGTAGCTTTTTTTTAATTATTAAGTTAAAATATTTTACTTAATAGTTCAAATAGGTAACATTTTTACCAAATTTAACAGATCTTGATGCTAACAGTGCTCTTCCGATCAGTATAAATCCTAATATCGCCCAAAAAGCTGTAAAGAAACACCAAGCAATAAATGATGGATGTGTGAGACTAGTGTACTTAATCATTGTCATTGTGGTTCCACAGAAAGCGACAGGCCATGGCCATAAATACCACAACATTAACCAACGAATTATATTCTGCTGGGTCTTATAGCTTTTAATCACTGTTTCAGATGTTGCATAAAGGTATGCACTTTGCTTTTCATACAGACCAATCACAGGAAAACCTGCCTCTTTGGGAGTTTTGCCATATGCATCTTTAAAAAGCTCAAAGGCTTTAGGTTTTAGCTCCTCTAATTTCTTTTGCTTTATTACCACCTTCCAGGCTGAATAATACGTAACACAAAAGTAAGTCAAGGAGACGAGAGCAATTGCCAATAGTGTTAATTCACTATTTGCGATTTGATAAAACAAATTTTCCATAAATTACAATTTAATAGTTAGACATCATAATTCTTTATAGAGGGCTGATGATAATCTATTTTATTTTAAAATCAAGAAATTATTGTTTAGAGCTGTAAACTGCAATTAAAATACCTTAAATTTGGATATAAAAAACCTCCCTACTTTTGGTGGGGAGGTTTGGTTTGTTTACTTTAGATGGAAAAAGTCCTTAACTCTCTTTTTGAAAGTTGGTTTGGCGTTGTCAAAATCCACAAACTCCTCTCGGCTATTTATGAGATAAACCATATTTTCGGTTACCAAGCGGTGTGGTCGTCCTTTGAATCGGAACTTCTTGCTTGTATCTACCAACTTTAGCTCACAACCATTGATACGGTAAACCTCCATTTTTCTCTTACCATAGGTTTCTATGATCTTGTAGGCTGCATTTTTGCCTAACAAGCTAAAACCTGGGTAAAAATCCCATTTACCGCAATCAAGATTTGGTAGTAAAATGCCTTCACTTCCATCACTCATACAACATTCAAAACCGGCATTTAATTCTGGTTTCAGAGGAGATGTAGAGTTTACAGTAAACACATCAACACGACCATTGGCACAAATACCAAAAACAAACTCATTACAACCTGAGCTTATTTTTAAGTATTTACCACCAAGTTTGATTGGTTGACCATTAATAAAATGGTAGAGCTCTTTGAATCCATTTTCTTCTTTTACAAAGTATGTCCAGTGTGATGTTTTGTATTTTATTATTTGGGAACAATTGAAATACATTATATTCATTGTACCAAATGACATTTCCTCAAAAACACCTTGAGAGTTTAATACCATTGTATGCCACTTTGCAGGCTCGCGGTCATAAAAGCAAATATTATTAACAAAAGAAATATTTGACGTTTTGGGGATTGATACTTTGTAATAGGCATCGCCTACAACACCAAACAGAGTTTGTGTATCCTCAGCTTCATTAAACAAAATTACATAGTAGCAAGGGTGGTCTCTTATGTAATGTACCTTCTGGGCTTGACCAATCTTTTGAAAACCATCAAAATGTGGACTGTCGAAATACAGATGGACCATTCCATCATCTGTTGTTTTTAATACTAATTTACTCATAATAATTTAGATATTGTTTAGGTTAATAATATTTTGTAATTGGCACTATTATATTTAAAAATTTTAAAAAGTAAAGTGTTTTTGTCAATAAATATTTATATAAAAAAGCTCCTCACCTGAGGAGCTTTAAATCACTTCTTCTGCATTATTGCAGGAAACCACACAAAGAAGTATGTAAATAGAAAAACTATCAACCCTATTGTGATAAATAAAGATTGATACAAACTATCATTTCCAACGGTTACGGCATATGAAAAACATGTACCAGCAACAATTAATCCGTTTGAAACGCTAGACACGGCTTTGCTATTTTTATAGCACAGTACAAGCATTAACAATGTACAAATGATGCTGTAAAATATCACAGGCGTCCATTTTACATCGCTGATTAATGACAACGAAAGTCTTGTTAATAAGCTAAAGCTTCCTGGGAACAACACCCAAAATACTTTCAAATAATTTTTCATAAATCTAATATTTTAAGTTAATAATATCAAAATAGTATAATTTTGTTCGCATTATATATATTACTTATTTAAATGCAATATTTATTATTCAAAAAAGCTCCTCATATGAGGAGCTTTCAAATTTAGTCTTTAATAAATAGCTTAAAGGTAATAAAAAATTTTTAAGCTATAACCCAAATTCCTTTTGAAATTAAAATTTGGCTAATGATGTATGCTACATATACTACAAAAAATAAGAAACCTTCTAATCTTGTTAAGCGAGCTTTGGTCATCATTGCAGGATATAATATTAAGGTTGCAAACAACATTACCCATACGTCATAATAGATAAATTGTTTTGGAACATTTACTTCTGTTATGGTGGATGTAGCACCCATAATAAACACTATATTCCAGATATTTGAACCAACAATATTTCCGAGAGCAACACCTGTTTGACGTCTTAATGTGGCAAGGACTGTTGTTGCAAGTTCGGGAAGAGATGTACCAACTGCAATGATTGTTAACCCAATTATTTCTTCTGAAACACCTAAAATTCTTGCCATATTAACAGCACCTTTAACAAGAATATCTGCACCAAACAATATAGCAAACAATCCACCTAATGTGATAAAAATAACTTTTAACCACGATGTATCGCCCTCTTTTTCTTCGCCATCGTCAATATCTTCTTGTGATGAATTCTTATAGTTATGATAAATAAATCCTAATAACAATAAAAGAAATACAATACCTTGCCAAGTATCTACTCTGCCATTTAAGGTAAACAAACTAAATAGTAAGCTAACTGCAAATAAAAATTTATAGTCTCTTAAAAATATACGACGACGACATTTTATTGGCGAAATTAATGCTGTTATGCCTAAAATTAGTAAAATATTAGCAGTATTTGAACCAATAACATTACCAACTGAAATACCTGCAGAACCATTTATGGCTGCTTTGATGCTAACAACGAATTCTGGTGTTGATGTACCAAATGCAACAATTGTAAGCCCTACGATAATTGTTGGTATTTTTAATTTTGCGGCTATATCTACAGCTCCTTTAACTAGATATTCAGCTCCACCCATTAACAATATAAAACCAGCAATTATTAAAAAAATAGCATATAACATTTCTACCTCTCTTTTAAGTTGAATGCAAAATTTAGCATGTGATAATTTAAAAGCAATTACTTTTATTTTTTATGTACTTTTATTTTAATTGACTTTTTTTATTTAAATCATATGATTTTTTCGTGGTTTAATTTTTTTGTATATTGATATGAGAGATTTATTATTAAAAGCTTTAGAAATTGCAAAGAATGGAGATGTTAAAACTCCTAAAAGTTGCGCTGTTGTTTATAGTGTAAGTTTTATGCCAAATGATGAAAATAAAATAAATGCACTTGAATATGTAAAAAATAATCCCAAGGCTATGATGCTTGATAATACAGAATGTGGCAAAGCTCTTATTGAACTAGGATTAAATGGAAAAGTAAATGATGTTAGTGAAGAAATAACTAACATTTGGAAAATTGCTTCATCAAGATATATTAAAAAAGCATCTGGAAATATTATGGCGTTTGTTAATGGTGCTGATGAAAGAAGTACTTTTTGTCAGATTGAATTAGGAGAAATTATGAATAACCCTAATATCACACATATTAACAACATAAAAAAAGATGTGTTTTTTTCTAGTTTCAAAAGCTATAGATACTAATTACTAAAAAAGGGGGAATTATCCCCCTTCTTTTTTATTATAAATCTAGACTTTTTTGTTTGATATTTTTTTTCAATCTTTTAATAAAGTCTGAAAGTTTTATATCGTTTAGTTGTTTTTGGTTTCTAAAACGAACTGATATAGAATTATTCTCTAACTCTTTATCTCCGACAATTATTGCATAAGGTATTTTTTGAAGTTTTGCCTTACGAATTTGAGCTCCGATCGTATCTACATCTATGTCACATTTGGCCCTTATATCTAGATTTGATAGTTTTTTTTCTATTTTTTTAGCATATGCTAGATGTTTTTCTGATACTGGTATGATTTTTACTTGAACTGGTGATAGCCAAAGAGGAAGATTTCCTTGGCATTTTTCTAGATAAACACCAATAAAACGTTCAACTGAGCCTAAAATAGCCCGATGGAGCATAATTGGCGTATGTTTTTTACCATCTTTACCAATATATGACATTCCCCATTTTTGGGGTAAATTCATATCCAATTGAATCGTCATACATTGCCATTCTTTACCATTGCTATCAATGGCTTTTACATCTATTGCTGGACCATAAAACTTTGCACCACCAACATCTAATTCATAATCTATTTTTTTGTTTTTTAAGACCTTTTCTATGGATTTTTCTGCAAATTGCCAAATTGGTTCATTTTTGATATATTTATCGGAATTATTTTCCATATCTCTTAAAGAAAAATAAACCTTAAATTTATCATAGCCAAAGACTTTATTTATTTCTAATCCAAAATCAAAAACTTTTGAAAGCTCTGAAATAAATTGATCTTCTCGGCAAATTATATGGGCATCATCTTGCGTAATACATCTGACACGTAATAGCCCCTGTAAACCACCTGATGCTTCATAACGATATACGTTTCCTAACTCACAATACCGAATGGGTAATTCTTTATAACTTTTAGGCGATGCATTATATATACGAACATGGAATGGACAGCTCATTGGCTTAACATAGTATGCACCCTGCTCTTTTTTATTTTTTTGAGCCATGTCCATTGGTGGATACATACAATCACTAAAATGGTCTAAGTGACCGGATTTTTCCCATAATTGTTTTAAACCAATTACTGGAGAATATACATATTGATACCCTGCTTTTTTATGTGCTTTTTTCCAAAAATCTTCTATTTCTTGACGAATAATTGCACCATTTGGATGCCACAAGGCTAGTCCTTGCCCTACATATTCATCAATTGAAAATAAATCTAAATCTTTACCAATACGACGATGATCGTTTGGTGATAATGATTTTTCTATGTTTTGTTTTTCGTTACTCATTTTAAACCTCTATATAATATTATTTATAAAAAATTGATTAGTATGGTTTTCTAACCATCAAAAAAAATATAACATAACCGCAATTAAGCGGTGATAGAGGTGTATATATTATTTAAATACAACAAAAGAGACGCTCTATATAAAGCATCTTTATTTTTTAATCTAAATATGTTAACTACGTTTATCATGAAGTGGATAGTACCATATTTTTTTTATTTTGTAAATACTTTTTTTAATATTATAGCCGGCAGTACAAACTGTCGGCTATAATATTAATTAATGTTGGACGTCTTTACACCACGTCATCATATAATCTTTGGGAAAACATGACGAGGAATTTAATCTGATAAACTCTATTAAGGGCCTTTTTATGGATAAATACACATTACCAAGAATTTCTTTGGTATCTGCTGTTTTAATTTGCCCTAATGAGTTTACTTTTACAAAACAATTGCTACATGTTCTTAACTCTTTTGAGTTTGATATTTCCACATGACAATCTTTAATAAAAGGATTTTCGTTTGTGGCATAATTTAACAAATAACAACTCTCACAAGTTGGAAGGCTCGCTTCATAGCCTAGTTCTTCTCCTTTTTGTTTTATAACTTCAATAGCTTCATAGCGATTTAGGTTATTTGCAATAGGAGTTAAAAATAGAATTTCTACCTCTGTTGAAGGCAGGACGTTGACAAAAGCAAAAGCATTGTTTAACTCTTCAGTTATACGAAATTCTTTGTCAACAAAACATTTTTTTCCATCTGTAAATATCATAATTAACAAAGTATTAGGTTATAATAATTTTTTGATTTATTTTGTTATAGTTATTTAATATTTAATAAACAAGTTTTTTATATATTTTTATAACAAAAAACACCCTTTTGTTGCAAAAGGGTGTTTAATAATTATCTTTTGCTATAATATTCGGGAATTATAACAAAAAACAAATAGAGAAAAAACATTGAACCACTAATCAAGCTCAATATTTCATTAAGATAACTGTTATCTATTAGGGACGTAGAGATTGTGGCAAAACTTCCCCAAACCGATAGCCCAAACCATATTTTATTCATTCCCCGAGGATTTTTTTTGTACATACAAATTTGGATAAGAAAAAAAAGTATGCATCCAATTATGATTATTGGCCAATATATATTACAATATTGTGCTGCAATGTAGCCAACACAAATCACAAGCAGTGATGGGAATAAAATTTTAAATAATGTTTTCATAATTATATAAATTAATAATATCTTGATAATTAAAAATTGTCTTTAACTTACATAAATAAAAATAAATTTCAAGTTTTTTCTTGCTTTTAAAATTTAATATATGTATATTTTGTCCAATAAAAAAATTATTGTGTAACCTTATTATATAAAGAATTATGATTAAAAAATTTTCTACTTTTTTTGGCTTTATGGGTGTTATTAGTTTGTTAGTGTATATGGGACTAATTACGTACAATATACAACTATATGAACACTTTGCTCTATTTGCTGTTGTGTTTTTTTGTGGCGGGTATTTGGTCTTGGACATAATTGTAGACCACCGCAAAACAACGAGAGAAAATGAATGTTTGTTGGTAAAAAAACGTGCTATTGATTTTTGTGCATCACAAAAGACTGGTACAAGAGATGAGCTTATCGATGCTTATGGTGAGGAAATGTATGATTATCTTTTAGATAAAGGTGTTATACACGAACTTTATGAAAAAAAAGAGAATTCACTCTTTTGGGAGTTTACTAAAAGAGGCGAATTTGTTTTAAATGATTTAAAATCTTTAGAAAAATGAAAACAAACAGCAATAACAAAAACTTTACTAGTGAGCAAACAGCAGTTGGAAACGCAAAAAAAGCAATGGAAAAAGAACAAAAGAAACGTAAATATGAGTTTTATGACAAGCTTCATGAAAGAGTCATAATGTGTTTCAATCTTTGGTTTTTATTGGGATTATTTGGCTCAATTTTTGGATTAACGGGGTATTATTTCAAGCTATTGGACAATAATACCATTAATGCAATGAGTGTTATTTATTTTGCCCTTTTTGCAACAATTGTTGTATCTTTGATTGGCGTTGTAATGATTAAAAGTCAATATGAAGAAGATATGGGACATGATGTTTACCCAAATCTTTATTGATGATTGCTCTTAAAAGCTTAAAGCACCTAGATTAATTTCTAGGTGCTTTTTGTTTTTATTGATATTATATCACTATTGGAGGGAATATGATTATTGTTAATGATAAAATGCAACAAAATTATGAATATAAACTAATTATGGATATGGGAGATGTTTTTAATAATGGATTTAAACCTGAGCTAACCCCAAAAGAAATGTTGGAACTGGGAGTATTTGAAGGACACTATTTAAATGATTGTAAAAATGAATTTCCTAAAGATTGGTTTGATAATGCTAAGATTTCTTTGGATAAGCCTGATATTAGGTGTAATTATTTTAAAGTTAAATCTAGGCAATCGTTAAAAGAATGGCAAAATAAAGGATGGATTATTATGCCAGATGTTAGAGGTTGGTTTCAATGGTATTGTAGATATTATATGGGACGTAGAATTAAGAATGTTGATGAGATACAAATAAAAAGATGGTTAGCTTTTAAGAGGCATAAAGCGCAAATCGAAAAAAATTGTACAATGTATGATATTGAATGTAGAAAAAAACAAAGACAGGCTTTACTTCAGTGGGCTTATAATCCATTCTTTTAAATTAGAAAAACCTAGCATAATGCTAGGTTTTAGATTACATGTTATTAAGGTTTCTCCACCATTCAACACCTTCTTGGGGAACTGACGTATAGCCCCAGAATGTATCATTTTCTTCTGTTGGCACAGCGGGCACATATGTACCTATTTGATCTGTATGAAATGTTTCTTGCTCATTTTTTTTCCAACAATAATTACCTTGTTCATTTAAAAACAAAACAGGCTTAAAGTTTGGTGTTTTGAACTTCTCTCTTAAACATTCTGGACACAGAAGATCAGTTGCAATGGCTATACAGCAATATGTACGCCATAGTTTAACATGAGTTTTACCACATTGGGTACAGCGATAAGTTGGTGGAACGTTGCCACTTGCATAGGTAAATGGATACCTAGCATCTACTACGGGTAATTTTTTCATAATATACATAATTAGGATTAGTAGAATTAATCTATAAAGTATATTAAAGAAAAAAGCAAGTTTATTTTTAGAATACTTGTTCTCTGGTTGTTTTTAATTCAACATCTGGGAAGTCTTCTTTAGCTTTATTTAAATGCCAAGCATTGCGAGCTAGGAATACTGTTTCTCCATCGTGATCGTTTGCAATATTAGCTTGATTAGCATCAATAAACTTATTAAGTGTAGTATTATCCTTTGCCTTTAACCAACGAGCTGTATAATATTGTGTTGGTTCAAATATAACAGGGATATTAAACTCTGTACGAATTCTATCAGCCATTACCTCAAATTGTAACACCCCAACAACACCAACTATCCACTCTGAACCAATTACTGGTTTGAAAACACTTGCCCCCCCCTCTTCTGCTATTTGTTGAAGTGCATTTCCTAAGTGTTTTGATTTTAATGGATCTAAAGCTCTAACTGATTTTAACAACTCTGGAGCAAAGCTTGGAATACCGGTAAAGTGTAATTTTTCACCCTCTGTTAAAGTGTCTCCAATCCTTAATTGTCCATGGTTTGGAATACCAATAATATCACCAGCATAAGCGTCTTCTGCTAATTCACGCTCTTGCGCTAAAAACATAACTGGTGTTGGTACTTTAATTGGCTTTGATGTTCTGATTTGATTTAAGGTCATGCCTCGTTTAAAGTGTCCTGAACATATACGCATGAACGCAATTCTATCACGGTGTTTTGGATCCATATTAGCTTGTATCTTAAATATAAATCCTGTTACTTTTTTTTCATTAGCTAGAATTTCTCTTTCTAATGCTGGTTGAGGACGTGGAGTTGGTGCTAGTTTATGAAGACCATCTAACACTTCTTTTACACCGAAGTTATTAATTGCACTACCAAAAAATACTGGTGTTAAAGCTCCTGCAAGGTATAATTCCAAATCAAATTGAGGACATAATTCTTTTATCATCATTACATCTTCTCTTAATTTTTCAAGAGCATGAGCTGGCAATAATTCATCTAGCTTAGGATCATCTAAACCATTAACTGTCTCGATGATGTCGTTTAATTGTCCTTTATTACCAGTTTTATTCATTAAAATGAGTTGATCATTTAAGAGATCATAACAACCTAAGAAATCTTTACCACTTCCTATTGGCCAGCTTGCTGGGCAAACATCTAATGCTAAAGTTTTTTCAATATCATCTAAAAGTAAGAATGGGTCTTGGCCTTCTCTATCCATTTTGTTTATGTAAGTAATAATAGGAATATTACGTAAACGACAAACTTCAAAAAGCTTTTTAGTTTGTGTTTCGATACCTTTTGCTGAGTCAATAACCATTACAGCAGAATCAACTGCTGTTAATACACGATATGTATCTTCTGAAAAGTCTTCGTGGCCTGGAGTATCTAGTAAATTAAATGTTATATCTTTATATTCAAAAGTCATTACTGAAGAAGCAACAGAAATACCTCTTTCTTGCTCAACCTTCATCCAGTCTGAATGGGCACGGCGATTTTCTCCCCTTGCTTTTACAGCTCCTGCTTGTTGAATTGCACCACCGAACAACAACAACTTTTCTGTTAAAGTTGTTTTACCGGCGTCAGGGTGCGAAATAATCGCAAATGTTTTTCTTTTGTTTACTATATTTTCTGGCATTTTATTATCTCTATTAGATTAAAATTCAAACTTATCGTGCATACTAGCAAAGATAATACAAAATTCAAGAGAAAAAATATATTCTTATCATTGACAAAGGTTTCAATAAAAGATATAGGCTGATTATTATACAGTTATTAGAAGGTTTAAGGTATGATAAAAAATATAATTAACTCTCTTAAAAATACAAAGATTTTATTTATAATTTTATTATGCTTAAATTTATTTGTAGTACTTTATCATTTTTCCAATAAACAAGGTTTTCACTCTGATGAACAATGGAGTTATGCTCATGCAAATAGCTCTATTGGGGCGTATCTTGATAAAGAAATAGATTCATTTTATAGAGTTACTAAGGGTGTTAAGCAAAGATTATTTAATCAGTTTTTAAATACAGATATTTTAAATAACTATTTAACTGTTCAAAAAGATAATATTTTTTCATATTATAATATTTATAATAATTTAGAAGTTGTTGAGCATCCTCCATTGTATTTTATATTGCTTCATACAATTAGTTCGTTTGATGTTGAAAATTTTAGTAAATGGCATGCTGGTATATTAAATTTTATTTTATTTATCCTAATCTATGTTGTGTTATTTAAGTTGGCAAATCAACTTTTAAAAGATGAAAAATTGGCTTTATGTTGTGTTGCATTGTGGGGTTTTTCTGAAATTGGTATAGACACAGTAATTTTCTTAAGAATGTATATATTACAAACACTACTATGCATATGTCTAGTATATGAAACATTGAAAATACTGGATAAAAACAGTGCTGAAAGCAAAGATTTGATGTTGGTTTTTATATATTCTTTTCTTGGAATTTTTAATCAATATAATTCAATATTTTTCTCATTCTTTGTGACATTAGTAACATTCATAATTCTTTTAAAGCGTAAAAATTATTCATTATTAATTAAGTATTGTTTGGTGATGTTACTTAGCTTTTTGATGTTATTTGTTATATTTCCTCAAGCATATGATGTTTTATTTAATTCATTGAGAGCTAAGCAAGTGATGTCTTTTGCAACTGCTCAATACACTGATAATTCAAGTAATGTTATTTTGGAAGTACTTTTTGTTATTGAACAACGTTTAACAAATATTTTTAGTGTTTTATTTCAAAACTTCTTATCTTTTAATGATACTAATTTTAAAATGGTTACATTTGTTATTATTATTGGTATTTTTACTAAATGGTATATGAATTTAAAAATAAACAAAAATACAACTTATTTAATATGGATTACTTTTCTCTACTTTATTTATCTGCTTAGTATGCCTTATATGCATATTTTTCATAGTCGCTATTATATGTGTTTGATGCCTTTTTATTCTATATTGTTAGTCATTTTATTAAAAGAAGTTTTTGTTTATATTAAGATAAAAAGACAAATGGGAATAGCTATTTTAACTATATTAATATTGTTTAATTTTTTACATATGGATTTTAATAAAAATAGCTCTTATGCTTTTATGTGGGGAGAAAGCGAACACAAAATATATAATAAAATAAAAAATAAAAACGTATTTATAGATAAAGGTTATAATTTTATTTGGTTACATTCAATGGTTTATTTTCTTATGGAGACAAAAAGTGTATTTATAACAGAAGAAATATGTCATAGTGAACCTCTTTCTAATATAAAAAATACAATAAATCCTATTGTTTTTACATACGCTTCTTATATTCGTAGTGATTTTGATGGTTATGATAATAAATGTTTAGAAGATATTGGCTTAATAAAAACAACAAAAGTTTGTGCTAGTCAGCATTGTTATGATGTGTGGGAGAAATAAAATGAAAACAAAAGCAATCATTTCACTAGTTATTTGTACTATTTGCGCATTATCTTATTATTTTATCTTTAGAGATACGGATTTATATGAGGGATATAGATACAATATTGAGCCACAAGTTGATTTTATAAATAATGTATTAAAAAAAGAATATGGCAACAAGTATAAACTATATACAGCTTTATTTAGCGATAATGATGAAGTTCCAGACATTGGTGAATATGATGAAAACGCTATTTTATGGCTAGGAAAGAAAAACTTTAAAATAACTCCTGATTTACCCAAAAATATTGCGAAATTTGGAAAAGTATTTTGTAGTTCATACCCAAAATATCAAGCATTAGATTTATTTAATATAAAGAATAAATATCAATTTCCAATATTTTTAACAAAAACTGTAGATATAAAAAAGAATCCAGAACACTGGGCCGTTATAGGATCTCCTACATTTGCCGTACAAGAACTTAATAAAAACAAAATACCTTATAAGAAGTATTCCTTTAAGAAACTAAATAAATTAAGACATGATCTATCAGAAATTAAGGCTATTATTATTGAGGAAGCCGGCGCTTATAACAATTATGATCTGGATGAAATTTTTTTATTAGCTAACTATAATGAAATACCGATTATTACAGTAAAAAAATATGCATTATCTAGTTATTTGTCATTATTAGGAATTGATGCATATTATTATTTCACCCCAGATAAATTAAAAGAAATAATCTACAACATTGAGAATAATATTAATAATGATGATTTTAAGAAACATAATTATGTTAAAAGATATTTGACACCTGAGGCTACTTATAAACGCTTAAAAAATATTTTAGATGATAAAGACGAAGCTTTAATACCTTATGTAAAATTTAATATTGCAGGGATGCTTGGTTATACAAGAAGTGGTGATTATTGGATTATGCAGGATTTAATTTCAACATTATCTCCTAAATATGAATATGTTGCTGAATTTGAAAATAATGATTACAAACCTATTTTTGATATTAATGTATTTGTATTAGGAACTTTTTCTGTTGCAGATAAAAATCTAAAATCAAAAAATAACATATTATGGTTAATGTATCCAAGTATTCAAGATAATATAGAAGATATAGATAACTATATTACAAAATTAAAAACATTGATTGATGAGGGTGACAATGTAGTAACATCTTCATATAGAATAAAAAAATTATTGGAAAATGTAGGTTTTGTTGTCACATACATTCCTCAGTTTACAAATACAAATAAATTCCATTATGATTATGATGAAAATAAAAAATCTGAAATTCTATTTGTGGGAAATAATTGGTTTAAAAGAGAGATTGTTTATATGGCTAAGAAAAACAAACTACCTTTAACACTATACGGAAATAGCTTCCCTAAAGGTTGGGCTAAATCTACATGGATTGATAATAGGATTTTACGAAAATATTATAGTTCTGCAAAGATTGTTTTAAGTGATCAACAAAAAACAATGAAAGATTTTGGAGTTATTGTAAATCGTGTATTTGATGCAACTGCATGCGGAACAATGGTCGTTTCTGAATGGGTGGATGAAATTAAAGATGTATATGGAGATTGTGTTCCGATGTATAAAACAGAAAAAGAATTTGTTGATATAATAAATTACTATTTAACTCACGATAAAGAGCGCGAGGAAAAAGCAAAATGCGCTCAAAAAATAACATTAGAAAATTACACTTCAGAGATAGTTGCTCAAAAATTTAATAAATTAATAGAAGAGATAAAATCAGAAGAAACTGATAAAAAGGAGGACTAACCATGTTAAGAAATATATTATCATTAGTTAAAAATACTAAATTTTTATATATTTTGTTATTGTGTGTGAATCTTTGTGTTATTATTTATCATATTTCAAATAAAAAAGCTTTTCATACTGATGAACAGTGGTCATATGCTCATGCCAATAGTCACAAGGGAGCTTTTTTAGATAAAGAAATGGATTCTTATTTTAAAGTAAATGAATCTATCAAAAATAGAATGTTTAATAAGTGGCTTGATAGTAGTTTTTTTTATAACTACATAACAGTGCAAAAGAATGAAACATTTACATATTATAATATTTATAAAAATTTGTCTCAAGGAGTTCATCCTCCTCTCTATTATATATTACTTCATACCATTAGTTCATTTTATCCAAACACATTCAATAAGTGGCAAGCTGGCGCTCTAAATTTAACAATATTTATTTTAATTTATATAATGCTATTCAAACTGTCAAAGTTGTTATTAAAAGATGAAAGATTGGCACTGTGTGTTATTGCATTATGGGGTTTCTCTAAGATAGGTATAGATACTGTAATCTTTATAAGAATGTACATATTGCAAACTCTTTGGGCAATCTGCTTAGTGTATCAAAGCCTGAAAATTTTAGAAAATAATATAGCAACTAAAAAAGACTTATTTTTAGTGTTTTTATATTCTTTTTTAGGTATATTTACACAATATAATTCTATATTTTTTTCGTTTTTGGTTAGTGTTGTTACATGCTTGATTTTATTAAAACGTAAACAATATAAATTGATGTTTTATTATGGGGTTGCGATGCTTTTTAGTGTTTGTATATTGTTTATTGCGTTTCCTCATACATATAACGTATTGCTTAATTCTCAAAGAGGTACAGAGCTTTTGAGTAAAATAGAGTATAATAGCTATTTGATATCTTTTTTATCATTATTTAATGACAAAAATAAAATATTATTTAAAATTATTTTTAATCATTTACTTGCGTTTAACTTTGATAATAATAAATTATCATCAATAATTGCATTTATTGTAATTATGTCGGTGTTTAGTATATTTTATTTTAAAATAAAATTCAAAACAACAACTATGTATCTAATAAGTATTATATTATTATATGCATTTTACTTAATATATATGCCTGATATGTTTGATTATACCAATAGATATTATATGATAATCATACCCTATATTGCTATTTTAATCATATCAAGTATAAATTACATACTCAACTCTATAAGGTTAAAAAGTAATTATATATTTATTACTTTAGCTATGCTTATTTTTATAAATTCATTCTTTTATAATTATAAAGAAAAAAGTGCATATGCATTTACATTAACTAAAGAAGAAATACAAATAATAAAGAAGCTGAAAAATAAAAAAGTTTTTTTAAATGCAAAATATACAATATCAAAAAATGATATATTAATACAAAATCCTATTATGATTGGATGGATTCATTCTTTATCGTATATATTAAAAGATGCAAATAATGTATTTATATCTGACGGAATTTGTAAGGACTATATGAAAGATATTATTACAGAAAATAGTGAAGCTGTAATTTTAACTCCTTTAACATGGAGTGAACAAAGTATTGAAGATGAAAACTTAGAATGTCTTAAAGAATTAAAATATAGAAAATATAAATTATGTGCTACTGAGTTTTGCAACTATGTGTGGAAAAAATAAATTATATATATTATTGCACCTTACATTTTAATAAAATGTAATATAAGATGTTCATAACATAGAATTGTAAATTTAAAATTAAATTTTAATATTGTAGCTTAATGTTGTGTTATGTTCGGGAGATGCTTAATAATGGATAGAATATTATCTATAATTATTCCAGTATTTAACGAAGAAGGTTCGTTAAATGCGCTTGTTGAAAGTATAAATACAAGTATTAAAGATATAAAAGAAGATAATCTAATAACTAGTCATGAAATTGTATTTATATCTGATGGCTCTACAGATAATTCAGAAAAAATTATAAGAAGTATCATAGATAAAGATCATGATATAAAACTCATAACCTTTAGAAAAAATTTTGGCAAATCAAAGGCATTAGAGGCAGGATTTAAATATGCTAAAGGTGATATTGTGATTACAATGGATGCTGATCTTCAAGATGATCCTAAAGAAATTAAAAGATTTATTAAAAAAATAGATAAAGGTTATGATTTGGTTTCTGGTTGGAAGGAAAATCGTATAGATCCATTGGAAAAACGATTGCCTTCAAAGTTATTTAACTATATAACTAGCAAATTTTCAGGGATTGCACTTCATGATTTTAATTGTGGATTTAAGGCGTATAAAAAAGAAGTAACTAAGAGTGTCGTGATATATGGAGAGTTTCATCGCTACATTCCTGTTTTAGCTCAAAGAAATGGCTTTAAAGTAGGAGAAATTAGTGTAACACATCATAAAAGAGAATATGGAAAGTCAAAATTTGGTTATGAGCGCTATTTAAGGGGAATGTTTGATGCAATATCCTCTTGGTTTTTACTTAAATATTATGAGAGACCAATGTACTTTTTTGGTAAAATTGGTCTTATGTTATTTTTGTTAGGAGGAGGAATTTGTTTTTATTTAACTATTCTGTGGTTTTTAGGGTATTCCGTAGGATCGAGACCTTTATTGACTCTTGGTGTTATGTTTATTTTAATTGGAACTCAATTTATATCAATGGGTTTAATTGCTAATATATTAGTTGATAACGAAAAGAAACATACAAGCGATACTCTTTATATTAAAGAAGTTTATGAAAGAAAGTAAAATGGAATACAATATAGGTAATATAGAAAAATATAATACCAAAAATCCTCTAAAAATATTTATGCTAAATAAATTTTTAAAGAAAATACTCTGTATAGTAAAGGAGATGGATAAATCGACACCGAATACTATTTTAGATGGGGGATGTGGAGAGAGGGTTATCTCAAATTTGTTATATGATAATTTTCCTAAATATAAAATAACTGCAGTTGATTATTTTAAGGAAGCAATATATAATACTGAAAAAAACAATCAAAGACCTATAGTATTTGACACAGGAGATATTACTTCTCTAGAATATGAAGATAATAGTTTTGATGTTGTTATATCGACGGAAGTTTTAGAGCACATTCCATTACCAGTAAAAGGTTTAAGAGAATTGTATAGAGTATGTAAAAAATATATAATACTCTCAGTTCCAAGCGAGCCATTTTTTTGCCTTGGTAATTTAGCATCCGGTAAAAATATTAAAAGATTAGGAAATCCAATAGATCATATAAATCATTGGACTTATTGGGGATTTAAAAAGTTTGTAATCAATAATCTTCCTAAAACAATTAAAGTAACACAATACAATTTATTTGTATGGACGATTGTGGTTATTACAAAGCAAAAGGAAGAAAAATGCTAAAAAATAAAGATTTCTTCCGTTATATTGTAGGGGGAGGACTAACAACCATTTCAAATATATTGTTATATACAATTTTAGTAATATATGGAATGAAAGTACGATATGCAAATTTAATTGCGATGTTTTTTTCTAAAGCATTTGGATATGGTATTAATAAATTTTATGTTTTTAAGACAAAGAGTAATAGTGTAAAAGATTTAAGCAAAGAGGCTTCAAAATATTTTTCGGCTCGTATATTTACAGGTGTTCTGGAGTATTTTTTACTTCTCTTTTTAGTTGAAGTATTAAATTTTCATCCATTTATAACCAAATATGTCATTACAGCTATAGTGATAGTGCTTAATTATATTCTTAGTAAATATTTTGTTTTTATTCACAAAAAAACACTTGACTCTTATGAATAAATACATATTATGATGTCAAGTTTTTGGTAAGAAAATACACTCCACGGAGTGCCGTCAGTCAGCGAGGGTTCGCACACTGACGCGATTTTTTTTATTAAATATGGTCATTTTTAAGCAAAGGAAACTTGATGTTTGATACATTAACAAATAAGTTGAGTGATGTTTTTAGAAAGTTAGGATCTCGTGGTATCATAACTGAAAAAGACATTGAAGATGGGTTGAGAGAAATCCGTCTTGCACTTATTGAAGCAGATGTTTCCCTACCTATTATTAAGGATTTTATTACTAAAGTTAAAGAAAAAGCCGTTGGCGAAAAAATAATCAAATCAATTCGCCCTGATCAACAATTAGTTAAAATTGTTTATGATGAGTTAGTTAACTTGCTAGGTGCTGATGACGATACATCGCTTAGTTTTAAATCTGTACCTCCTGCTGTTATTTTAATGGTTGGGTTACAAGGTTCTGGTAAAACCACCACCTCTGCAAAGATTGCTCTAAAACTAAAAAAGAACAAAAGAGTATTAATGGCATCTTTGGATATATATAGACCAGCCGCTCAAGAACAACTAGCTCAACTTGGTAAACAAGCAAATATTGATGTTTTAGATATTATTGAAGGGCAAAAACCTTTAGAAATAACAAAGAGAGCAATTGAAGCAGGACGAAAAGGTTTATATGATGTTTTAATCTTAGATACTGCGGGACGTTTGCAAATAGATGAAGTTTTGATGAACGAAGTTGCAGAAGTTAAGAAAATTGCTAACCCTACTGAAACTTTATTAGTTGCAGATGCGTTAATCGGTCAAGAAGCTTGTAATGTCGCTAAAGAATTTAATAATAAAATTGGCATTACTGGTTTAGTTTTAACTAGAATTGATGGATCATCTCGTGCTGGTGCTGCTCTTTCTATGAAAATGATATCTGGCGCACCTTTGAAGTTTTTAGGAACAGGAGAAAAACTAGAAGATTTTGAAGAATTCCATGCTGATCGTTTAGCTGGTCGTATTTTAGATAAAGGCGATGTTGTTAGCCTTGTTGAAAAAGCTGTAGAAAATATTGACCGTGAAGAAACAGAAGCTATGGCAAAAAAAATGCTAAAAGGTAAATTTGATTTAGATGATATGTTAAATCAAATGCGCCAAATGCAAAAGTTAGGTTCTATGTCTAGCATTATGGGAATGTTACCTGGTCTTGCTAAGTACAAAGAACAAATTGAACAAGTCAATGCTGATGCTATTATGAAAAAGCAAGAAGCTATCATCTTATCTATGACTAAAAATGAACGTCATAATCCGGATATTATTAAAGCTTCACGTAAAAAAAGAATAGCTGCAGGGGCTGGTGTAGAGGTTCATGAAGTTAACAAGTTGCTTAAATCCTATGAGCAAATGTCAACTATGATGAAACAAATGAGCAAGATGGGGGGCTTGGGCTCTTTATCTTCTCGTTTAATGAAAAAAAATCCGTTTGGAGGAAATCCTTTTGGCGGATTTGGTAACAAGTTTCCGTTTTAATACGGAATTTAATAAACAATAATAACTGGAAAGGAAAAAAATGACAGTTCGTATTAGACTTTCTCGTGGTGGATCAAAGAAGCACCCTTACTATCGTGTTGTAGCTGCTGACCAAAGAGCTCCTCGTGATGGTAGATTTATTGAAAAATTGGGTTCTTTCAATCCATTATTACCACAAGATCACCAAGATAGATTAGTTCTTGATGTAGAAAAAGTAAAAGCTTGGTTAGCTAAAGGTGCTCAACCAACAGATAGATTGCAAAAATTATTTGCAAATCTTGGTCTTTGTGAAGCTCCAAAAATTGGCAACCAACCAAAGAAATCTGCTCCTAAAGCTAAAGCTTTAGAAAGAATTAAAGAAAAAGAAGAAAAAGCTCGCGCAGCTGCTGAAGCTGCTGCTGCTGAGGCTGCTGCTGCTGAAGCTGCCACAGAAAGCGTTGAAGCTTAATTCTTTTGAAATTATAAATTAAGTTTATGTTGTAAATAGGTAACTTATATGAGTGAAAAGAAGATTTGTTTGGGCAAAATTGTTGGTGTTCACGGCATAAGAGGCGAGTTCAAAGTTAAAAGCTTTACAGCTATTGATAAGGATATTGCTAACTATGGTGAACTTGAAGATAAAAATGCTCAAAGAAAGTTTTGCTTAAAAGTTACTGGACACTCAAAGGATTTATTAAGAGTTAAAATTAAAGGTATTGATGACCGTACAACGGCTGAATCTTTAATTGGAACTGAGCTTTATGCTCCTCGAGGTGTTTTACCTGAAGTTATTACTGATGATGTTTTTTATGAAACTGATTTAGTTGGGCTAAAAGTATTTGATGATAAGAAAAACGAAGTGGCTAAGGTTATAGGTTTTTATAATTTTGGCGCTGGTGATATTTTAGAAATCAAATTGAAAACAGGAAAAACAGAAATGATACCTTTTAATAAAACTTATGTTCCTGAAATAAATCTAGATGAGAGTTATATTATTGTTGCGTCAACCGGAATGGTATTTTTAGAAGACGATGAGGACGCTTAAAATGCTTAAGGTTAAAGTTCTTACTATCTTTCCTGAAATGTTTCCTGGTTTTTTAGGATATTCGTTGACAGGTAAAGCGCTAGAAGAAAAAAAATGGCAGATTGATACTGTAAATATAAGGGATTATGCTCTTGATAAACATAAGTCTGTTGATGACACACCTTGTGGTGGTGGTGCTGGAATGATTATGCGTCCAGATGTTTTAGGACGCGCAATTGAGGACAATTATAACTCAGGGCGAATTATATATATGAGCCCAAGAGGTGTTCCTTTATCACAAAAACTAGCACATGAACTAGCGAATGAAGAGAATTTAACCATAATATGTGGACGTTTTGAGGGAATTGATGAGCGAGTTATAGAAGCTTATAACATTGAAGAAGTTAGTATTGGTGATTACATTCTGACTGGTGGCGAACAAGCTTCTCAAATTTTACTTGATTCTGTGATTCGATTATTACCGGGTGTTTTGGGAAACAATGAATCACTTGAAGATGAGAGTTTTGAAAATTGCCTATTAGAATACCCTCAATATACTAGACCTATTGAATGGAATGGTAAAAAAGTACCAGATATTTTATTATCAGGGCACCACAAGAAAATACAAGATTGGCGTAAACAACAAGCAATAGATACAACAAAACAGAAACGACCTGATTTATTTAAGATTTATCTTGATTCTAAAAATAGTTAGGTGTATAAGGTAGAAAATTTATATAAAAAGGTAAAACGATGAACATTTTAGAAAATATTGAAAAAGAGCAAATCTCTAAATTGACTGAAGGAAAAATCATTCCTGAATTCAAAGCTGGAGATACATTAAAAGTTCACACCAAAGTTAAAGAAGGTGATCGCGAACGTATTCAAGTTTATGAAGGTGTTTGTATCGCTCGTAAAAATGATGGTTTGAATTCTTCTTTTACTGTTCGTAAGATTTCTTTTGGTGAAGGCGTTGAAAGAGTATTCCCTTTATATTCTCCAAACGTAGCTAAAATTGAAGTTACACGTATCGGTAAAGTAAGAAGAGCAAAATTGTATTTCTTACGTGCTTTACGTGGTCGTTCTGCTCGTATTGCAGACGATTTGTCAGCTCAAGCAAAAGCTAAGAACGCAAACTAAGACTTTGCTCATAGGTTTATAAAAAAAGCCCACTGGATTTAAGTGGGTTTTTTTATGTGTTTTTTATTTTGATTTCATATTAAATATTGTTATTTCTGATGGTGCCAATACTCGCATTGGTGGCCCCCAATATCTTGTTCCTCTAGAAATATACATATTAACTCCGTTTATATTATAAAAACCAGCCAACCTATTTTCATTTGCCTGTTTTACAAAATAATGAAATGGGAACATTTGACCACCATGAGTATGACCAGATAAAATTATATCAACATTATTTGATGTTAAACCTGATGCAACTTTAGGAGTATGAGATAACATTATTACATAATCAGATTGCTCTGCATCTTTAATTGCTTTTAGAGCATCAACTTTATTTGAACTATATAATGATGCGTTGATATCAGAAATTCCTGCTATATATATTCCAGTATTACCTATCTTTTGACCTTCATTAACTAAAAAATTAAATCCTAATTGTTTAAACTTTATAGAATACACCCCTATTCCACCTGAATAATATTCATGATTTCCTGCGACAACATACACCCCATATCTTGCTTTTAATTTAGCTAATTCATTTAATTGTCTTTCTATATAATGAGGAGAACTATCAACAACATCACCTACAATTGTTATTATATCAGCATTTAGCGAATTAACTCTATTTACAAGATTTTTAACATATTTAACACTTACACTCGTATCTATATGTAAATCTGTAAGCATTACAATTTTGGTATCTTCTTTTATTTTTGAATTTACAACATCATATGTCTTAATTCTAGCATCTCTTTCTGCCTCATATACACCATAAAAGCAAATTAACAAACTTACTAAAATTGTTATAACATTTATCTTTTTTAATAAAATGGGATTATTCATATTTTCTAAAGGAATCTTTTTAGAAATCTCAACTAAAAACCAAACAAAATCCCTTATCATACTGATTACAAATAAAAAGAAAACAAATCCAAATATAAAATACAAAAACTTTATCAAAAATTGATTTGCATCATGACTATGGCGCAAACTAAATACTATAAACGGAGAACACCAACCAAATATCAAAAACATTAAAAATGATATTTTTGTAATAACACTATACTCTCCATAACCAACATAAGTTTTAAACGTTATGGCAATTACGGATATAGCTACAATTGCAAAAGCTAGCACCATAGGCATCACAAACCTCCCCTTTTAGAATACTTATAATACTAATTTTCTGCAGTTTTAGTACGACGACGATATGTTCTTTTAGGTTTATCTGTTTTTTCTTCTTGAGTTTCTTTAATTTCAACAACTTCAAAACTTTTTATATTTTCTGTTGCTGGAAGAGTTTCTACATAACCATTTGGAGCTGCTTCAACTTCTACTGGCTCTTGCTTTATGTTTTCTTCTACTTGAATTTCTGCATTTTCTTGTATTGAATTTTGCTCTACTTCTTCTACTTTATTATTTTGATTTTCATAACGATTTTGGCGACGTTCATTTATATCTGTTACAATTTTACGATAATGTTCTGCATATTGACGATATATTTCCATCTCAACATAATCACCACAACTTTGCGCCTCTTTAGCCAAATCATTATAACGGCGAATTAAATCTAGAGCTGTACCACTTACTTTTCCGGCAATACTAACACTGTCAAATTTATAATTTAATGTGTAACCATTATTATTGTTACCATTACGATATCTATTATTTTGCTTTTTCATATATTCCTTCATTCATGACAAATCGCATTGCCAAAATACTAAATTAAAAAAAATGGAATTGATATTGAGTGCTCACCTTTTATTATACACTCTTACTGATTATAATAATTATTATTTTTATTTTTGCAACCTATTTTTTTAGGATAACACACCTATTTATTGATGATAAATCCTTTACAATTTCATATGGTATGAATTTACTTTGTTTAAAAATTTCATTTACAATTTCTGCTTGATTATACCCTACTTCTAGAAAGATATATCCATCTTTTTTTAGTAAATCATATGAAATTTTAGCTATTTGGCGATAACAATCTAATCCATCTGCACCACCATCAAGAGCATGCATTGGATCATATTTTTTTACTTCAACATCCAAATCTTCAATTTCTTTGGTTGGGATATATGGTGGATTACTAACAATAACATCATATTGCGAAGTAAATTGTATATCATTCCAACTACCTTCTAAAAACTCCACCTTATCATCAACCTTTAACTCATATGCATTTTGGCGTGCTATTTCTAAAGACTTTGGAGATATATCAACAGCTGTTCCTATTACATTTGGACAATCTTTTAGTATTGAAAGAATGATGCAACCACTCCCTGTTCCTAAATCTAAAACTCGGATACTTTCATCTTTATTAATTAATGATATTGCTTTTTCTACTAAAATTTCAGTATCTGGTCTAGGTGATAAAACTTGAGAATTTACTTTAAATTCATACTTATAAAACTCTCTTTTTCCAATAATTTTATCTAGTGGTTCATGATTTAATCTTCTTACTAACATTAATTTAGCTTGCTCTAATTCTTCTAAGGTATAACTTGGATAATTAGGCATTGAATGTTTTATTATTATATCAGTTTCAAGGCGTGGAGATAAAATTTTGGCCTCAATTAAAGATGATATAAAATCTTGTCTTATATTCATTTTATGCCACCATAGCTTTTTTAACTTCTTGGGACAATTTATCAAAGGCTATTTTTTCTATTTGTCGAACTCTTTCTCGGCTTATATTATAAATAGCACCAATCTCTTCTAAGGTTGAAGGATTATCAGACATCATTCTATTTTTTATAATATATTGCTCTCTACCGTCGAGTTTTTTTAAACATTGAGCTAATATTTTAGCTCTATACATATTTTCTTCGCGAGATGCATATTTAGCTTCAATATTTTCACGCTTATCAACAATCATGTCAATTTTTTCAACGCTATCATCATCTTCGCCAACACATACATTAAGAGATGTATCTCCAGATATACGCCTATTCATTTCTGTTACATCTTGCTCTTCAACCATAAGTTCTGAAGCTATTTGTTTAACAACTTTAGGTGCTAACTCTTTATTCTCATATAAACCCAAACGAGCTTTTATTCGATTTAAATTATAAAATAACTTCTTTTGAGCTGCAACTGTACCTATTTTCACCAATGACCAAGAACGCAATACATAATCATTTATAGCTGCCTTTATCCACCACATTGCATAAGTTGCTAAACGAACTTTTTTATTTGTATCAAATTTTTTAACTGCTTGCATTAACCCAATATTGGCTTCAGATATAACATCTGACATTGGTAATCCATATCTTCTATATGTTAAGGCTATTTTGGCTGCTAAACGAAGGTGTGAGGTAATCAATTTTTGAGCAGAAATTAAATCACCCTTGGTTTGAAAATTGTATATTAACTCTTTTTCTTCTTCCTCTGTTAATACTGGAAATCTTTTTATTTGCTCTAAATAAGAGTATAATCCCCCATCATCAACTACCATCGGTAGTTGAGGCTTGGCATTTACAACAACTAAACTCTTATTTTCACTCATTTCACTCACTTTTACATTTCATATATAAATACGTTTTCTTTATCTATATCATCTTGAGGGGTTAAATTTACAACACGAACTTTATACTTTTGTTCATAAGGGTAAACTAATATATAGAGTCTTGAAGCCTCAACATTTTTACTATTATTTTTACATAAAAGCATATTTTCTTCAATTACACCATGATTTACTTTAAGATTAATGATAATATCTGATACAGGGCGTTTATCTTGTTTTTTATAAAAAGCAACATTCTCTTTTGAGAAACTAATTAAATTATTTTTGATAAAATATTCACGACGACGTGCTAATACATTTGATTGTTTCTCTTTAATATAAAATTCATCAATATAGTTTTTTACAGCGCTTATTAACGCCTCATCATTACATGTTGGTAAAGGATATATGTCCTTTTTTATTTTATGAACAATTACTTCTTTAGGTTGTTTACTGTTTTGTGTATCTACAACTGGTGCAACAGCACTTAATACACAACTAGAATCACTATCACTACATTGATTAGCATTTGCTGTTAAAGAAATTGCTACTGATAAAAAAAGACATATAAGCTTTAACATACATTATCTCCTAAAAGTTTAATGATTTTGGAGTTCTTGGGAATGGTATTACGTCACGAATGTTTGCAATTCCTGTAAGCAACATCATCATTCTTTCAAAACCTAAGCCAAATCCAGCGTGAGGTACTGAACCATATTTACGACTATCTAAATACCAAGAATAATCTTCAATATTCATACCTAAATCTTTAATACGTTGTTGAAGCAATTCGTAGCGTTCTTCACGTTGTGAACCACCTATTAATTCACCAATTCTTGGAACAAGAACATCCATTGCAGCAACTGTTTTATCATCATCATTCATACGCATATAAAATGCTTTGATTTCTTTTGGATAATCTCTAACAATTACAGGACGTTTGAAGTATTCTTCTGCCAAGAAACGTTCATGTTCGGTTTGCATATCAATACCATATTCTGGCTCATATTCAAATTTTTTGCCAGATTTTTTCATAATTTCAATAGCTTCTGTATATGTTATTCTTGCAAAACTGTTATTTCTAATGCTATTTAGAGTATCCATCAATGTTGGATCTACAAATTTGGCAAACAATTCTATATCATCTTTGCAATTTTCCATTACATCTGTTACGCAATAACGTACCATATCTTCTGCTAAATCCATATCATCATAGATATCTGCAAAAGCCATTTCTGGTTCAATCATCCAGAATTCTGCAGCGTGGCGAGCTGTATTTGAGTTTTCTGCTCTAAATGTTGGACCAAAAGTATAAATATCCCCCAATGCACAAGAATACATTTCCCCATTTAATTGACCTGATACTGTTAAATGAGCAGGTTTTCCAAAAAAATCTTGACTGTAATCAATTTCTCCATTTGGTAAACGTGGTGGATTTTTCATATCTAGAGTTGTTACTTGGAACATCTCCCCTGCACCTTCACAGTCAGAACCTGTGATAATTGGAGTATGAACGTATTTAAAACCACGTTCTTGGAAAAACTTATGGATTGCATAAGAAAGTTGTGAACGCACACGAAAAGCTGCTGCATATTTATTTGCACGAGGACGAAGATGTGCAATTGTTCTCAAATATTCATCTGTATGTTTTTTCTTTTGAATTGGAAAATCATCTGGTGCAACACTATAAATTTCAACACTTTCTGCTTGAACTTCATATTTTTGGTTACCACCTTGAGACTCTACAAGACTACCAATAACAGCGATAGATGAACCCGTACTTAAAGATTTTATTTCATTATAATTGGGGATATTATTAGAAGCAATAATTTGTAAATTTTTTAAGCAAGAGCCATCATTTAATTCAATAAATGAAAAATCTTTTGCATCTCTTCTTGTTCTAACCCAGCCTTTTGCTAAAACTCGAGGTTGAGTGGTTTCGGAATGTAATAAGTCAATAATTTTTGTTCTTCTTAACATTTTAAATAAATCCCCATTGATTAAATGTTGTTTTTAAAGCGAAAATGAGTTTAAGACAATTCTATTTAAAAGTAAATAGCTTTAATAAATATATTTTAAATTTATTTTTATAGACATAAAACTTGACAAATAACAAAACATTATATATAAAGTGCTGTAAATAAAATATGTTGTAAATTATTATGGATTAGAGTTTGGTTATGAAGATTTTTTTCATTATTAACTTATGATTCATAATGTAAAACTTCTTAAAAGATGAATGAGATTAAAAAGAAAATCGATCAGATGTTGAAAAACATCAAGAGTGGAGCTTCAGTTAGTGAGTTAATTGATTACATCAAGACATCAATGAACGATGCTAGTTTCGACCAAAAAGCCAATATTCTGGCCAATATCTTCAAGGAACACCCAACAAGTGTTGTCTCTAAGATTTTGGAAGTAGATTTCTACCCTGATGATGAGTACATCAAGTTGGCTATAGCCAAAACAGGCAACAAGTCGCTTATTAAAAAGCTCTTAAAGCTTGACTATATGGGGTGGTCACTTGAATCTACAATCGTCGGAACTAATGACGACGAACTGATAGCGATGTTGATAGAACGGAAAGATCTCACCTGGTGGACAGAAGCATATATTGCTGGCACGACTACCAGTAGAGAGGTTGTATTGAAACTGTTAGACAAGGATAACTTATGCGAAGAGGCACAGGCCGCAATTGCGCAAAATTTCGCTTGCGATAATGCGGTTTTTTTTAAGTTCCTTTGCAGACCTGACCTACATAGGGACATGATATTGATACTGGCAGCCAACTATCGTTATCAAGTAACGGGAAACGCAACCATCGAAGGTGTCCCTGTCGATATCGATAATTAGTAATAGGTATCTCTACTATCAACAGCTAAACTACTTACAAAAACAACTACTCCTTTAATGGAGTAGTTGTTTTTGTTTTAAATTAACTAAATTTATTAAAAATGTTTTTATCTCTATTAATTAACAAGGGCTTTAATTTGTGGTACTATAATTTAGAAAGATATTTATTTTGTGATTATTAGGTTGTGGTCTGGTTGTGAAGTTTTCTTCATAGTTAGATTTTTTGCCTGATAATCACGTATTATTTTACATAAAAAAATACCTGTATGATTAAATCTGAAATTAACAGTTGTAGAGAGTGTTACGACATTATTGAGAATTCAATCATAGATAATCCTATCTATGATGAGATGTGTTCTTTTAATAATCTTATCCCTGATTATATCCGAGAGGAGATTATGAATGAATGATTACTTAAATATATTTTAAATTTATTTTTAGACAAATCTATTGACATACAACTAAAATTATTATACGTCTTTTTCTTGATAAATATTTTTATATAATAATTATTATGAATTGGAATTTAGTTGTGAAATTTTCTTCATAGTTAAATTGTGGTTTGTAGTACTAAAAAACTTTTACATATGGATACAAACTTTGAAAAAACGCTCAAACAATTATCCGATGCTCTATCTATGGATAAATGCATTGCCTTAGCGCAAGCTCTTCCGGAAGAAACTCTCTTAAAGATAATAGAGAGAGATAATATTTCCAATACTGTTTTAGTTGCGATTGTCAAAACTGGCAATTCCAAAATTATCTCAAAACTTTTGAAAAAAGATAATTTGGAGCAATATCTGCAAGAAGCTATTGCTGAATGCGCAGACTTTGATTTACTTTTTTCTCTTATTGAGAAAATAAACAACTCTGAACATTGCTCTCCCTTTGCTCTTAACACTGTTCAAAAAAGGATTATTAAAACCCAAAACAATGAGATGTTTAAAAAGCTATTGGATATTGAGAAATTGGAATTAAGTAGTTTTGCGCAAGAGTTTTTTGCGAAAACTGGTAATCCTGAGTTCATCACCAAACTTTTCAAGCAACCGATTTTGTGTATGGATGCTCAAGCAGCCATACTAGAAACAGGAAACGAGCACTTTATCTCTGAACTATTGAAGAGAAGAGATTTGGCGTGGTGGCTTCAAAAAAATATTGCAGAAACTGGTAATAAAGAATTTATCACCAAACTACTAGAGAGAGAGAAACTTGTAGAAAACGCTCAAGTGACCATTGCCCAAACTAGCGATGATACGTTTATCTCTAAGCTTTTGGAGAGAAAAGATTTACATTGGGCAACGCAATATAATATTGTGAAGTCTAAAAATCCGGAGTTTATACTGAAAGTCTTGGATGGACCAATTCTTGATCGAGTGGTGGAAATGACTATTGTCAAGCTAGGCAATAAGGAAGCCATTTCTAAGCTTCTGGATGCAGAACACTTAGATGGTGATACGCAATTAGCTATTGTGGAACATCATTCTAACGACAAGGAGCTTTTAATTAAGCTTCTAAAAAGAAGTGATATCACAAGAAATACCTTGGATATTATTGCTAAGTATCTCAGAGTTGACTTCCGTCAGATTTTAATAAAAAAACTAACTGAGACTAATTAACACGACTAAAAGTAAGTGCAACTACTCCCACTAACGGAGTAGTTGTTTTGTTTTAAATATCTAAATCTTCTGCAAATTTAGCACGTTCTATTATAAACTTAAAGCGTTGTTCTGGATCTTTACCCATTAGACGCTCAACCTGACGTTTAGTTTCAAATGCTTCATCCCTGCCCTCTTCAGTATTGGCTGTTGGGATAGTAACTCTTAAAAGCACACGATTATTTTTATCCATTGTAGTTTCTTTTAACTGAATAGCACTCATCTCTCCCAAACCTTTAAAGCGACTAATATCTGGTTTTTGGTTTGATTTTGCTTTAGCTAGAATTTTATCTTTTTCCTCATCATCTAGAGCATAATAGTTCTTGCCACCAAATACAATCTTATAAAGTGGAGGAGTGGCAATAAACAAGTGACCATTTTCTATTAGTTTTGGCATATATTGATAGAAGAATGTCATCAAAAGAGATGTAATATGCGCACCATCCACGTCGGCATCGGTCATGATAATGATTTTTTCATAACGAAGATTTTCTTCTTTATAATTATCTTTAGTACCACAACCAAGAGCCTCTATCATATCTTTTATTTCTTGGTTTTGGGTAATCTTATCAATACTTGCACTTGCTACGTTTAAAATTTTACCACGAAGAGGTAGAATAGCTTGTGTCATTCTATCTCGCCCTTGTTTTGCAGAGCCACCAGCAGAATCTCCCTCAACGATGAAAATTTCAGTATCTTCTGCTGCAGATTTTGAACAATCAGCTAATTTTCCTGGTAAACGAAGCTTTTTAGTTGGAGATTTACGATTTTGAACCTTTTCTTCTTTCTTCTTTTTGCGGAGTTCTGCTCGGCCAACTACATAATCAATCAAAGCTTGAGCGTTTTCTTTATCTGAAGATAACCAATGGTCAAAAGAATCTTTAACAGCTTTTTCAACTAATGATATAGCCTTAGTTGAAGTTAATTTATCTTTTGTTTGACCTTGGAATTGAGGATCTCGAATAAATACTGATAGCATTATTGAAGCATCACTTAAAAAGTCTTCACCGGTAACACTTGCGACTTTTTTAATGTTTGCCATATCTGCATATTCTTTTAGGCTCTTTAATAAAGCTGTTCTAAAACCTTGCTCGTGTGTTCCACCTTGTGGTGTGATAACCGTATTACAATATGAATTACAGAAACCTTTTTCATCATCTGGCCATGTTATTGCCCATTCAACTTTACCTTCATCCCCTGCTAACTCTGCATCACCTGAAAAAGGTATTCTATTTACAGTTAATCTTGTTCCAATTTGATAATTTAAGAAATCTAAGAGACCATTTGGGAAATTAAATTCGGTTTCTGCTGGAATGTTATCACTTTCCTTTATTAGTTCTGGAGCACATTTCCATAAAATCTTGATACCTTTAAAAAGAAAAGCTTTAGAGCGAGCCATTCGATAAATTTTTACTGGAACAAACTTATTATCTGACCCAAAAATCTCTTCATCTGGTAAAAATGTGATACTTGTTCCACGGCGATTTGGCGCATTGCCTACTAGCTCTAACGATGTTAAAGGTTTACCCTGAGAATATTCTTGGCGATATAATTTTTTATCTCTTGCTACTTCTACAATTAAGCTTTTTGATAAGGCATTAACAACAGACGAACCAACACCATGCAAACCACCTGAAACTTTATAAGCATTTCCACCAAACTTACCACCAGAGTGTAGCGTTGTTAAAATAACTTCTAAAGCTGATTTATTAGGATATTTAGGATGTGGATCAACAGGAATTCCTCGACCATTATCAGTAATTGTTACAGATAAATCTGAATTTAAGCTTATTTCAATACGGTTAGCAAAACCAGCAACAGCCTCATCCATAGAGTTATCTAAAACCTCGGCAACAAGATGGTGTAAAGCTTGCTCATCTGTTCCACCAATATACATACCTGGACGATGTCTAACAGGATCTAATCCTTCTAGAACTTCAATATCTCTTGCAGAATATTCTTCTTTTACTTTTATTGCAGAACCTTCAAATAAATCGCTCATTTCTTCCTCATTTTTTTATTATCTGGCGCGTAATATATAAGATTAAAACTCGTAAAACAAGTAAAATATTAACTTATCAAATAAAAAACTTTCAACAGGTTTATAATGATTTAAATTGAACGCCTTGATTTTATTTAAAAAGCATAATATATGTAACTTCAATGTTTAATTTTTAAGATATATATTTTTTTTATAATTATGAATGAAAATGTTTTTATTTTAGCTAAGGTTCTATCTTTTAGATGTGAAAAGGATTTATTATTTGTTGATTTAAGTCTTTTACTCAGTGGCAAACAAGAAACATTCGTTTTGCCGAAAGACGAGAAAAACATTAAGATGATTGAAGTTGGAAAAATATTCTATCTTCATGTTTCTTCAAATCTTTTTGTTGTCGAGATGCCTGAAGGTGAGTGTATTTCATACAGAAGAGTAATTATTTTGTATGAAAAAGTATCTAACAATGTTGGTTTTTCGTTTAAGAAAAGAGGAGATTATTGGATAAATCCTGGTGATTTTGTAACCCCTAGCGACAACGACAAAGAGCTTGTTAATAGATTTCTAGCGCTTTTTCCCAACTATCAAAAACACAAGAAGTGTATCAACAATGCTGTTAAACTACTTAACATTACACAAGACATTGAGGTTTTTGACACGTTATTAACACTTTCTCCTGTTGTTTTGGACAAAGTTCTCAACATCAAAGGCGCAACTCTTTCTGTTATTGTGGCTCGCCAATTAGTAAAACTAGCAATACTGGGTAGAAACCTAAATAACATTTAAACCTTTGTTTTGCTTAACTGCATATCTTCCTTTTTTAGGAAAATATGCAGTTTTTTTATGTAAAAAATACTTGCAATTTAGATATTTTAATATTATAAGGGTTCAGACTCGACATGGTGTCGAGTTGTAATTTAATTCACACGTAGATAGGCGTTGGCTTTAGAGATAAAGTTTTACGCTCCGGTGTCTAGATTTCTAGATCACAGCATCTACGGAGGTTTAACCGGAAAAATAAAGGAATATAAAAAAGATGAGTCTTCCTACTTTTACTTTACGTCAGCTTGTTGAAGCCGGCGTACACTTTGGACACCACGCACGTCGTTGGAATCCACAAATGGCTCCATATATCTATGGAAAAAAAGATAACGTTCATATTATCGATCTTCAAAAAACATATCCAATGCTTTATACAGCTATGGCTGTTGCTCGCGATGTTGCTGCAAAAGGTGGTAAAGTTCTTTTTGTTGCTACAAAACGTCAAGCACAAGATATCGTTAGAGAAAGCGCTGAAAGATGTGGACAATACTATGTTAACTACCGTTGGTTAGGTGGTATGTTAACAAACTGGAAAACAGTTAACAAATCTATTAACCGTCTCGTTAAATTAAACGAAATGGAAGAAAAAAACGCATATGAAGGATACACTAAAAAAGAAATGCAAAACATTAAAAAAGAACAAGGTAAACTTGCTCTTTCTTTAGACGGTATCAAAAATATGGGTGGTCAACCTGATTTGTTATTCGTTATTGATACTCCAAAAGAATCTTTAGCTATTAAAGAAGCTAAGAAATTGGGTATTCCAGTTATCGGTGTTACAGATACAAATGCTAATCCATATGAAGTAGATTATCCAATTCCTGGTAACGATGATGCAATTAGAGCTATCCAATTATATTGCGAATTGATTTCATCTGCTGTTTTAGATGGTATGCAAGCTGAAATTACTGCACAAGGTGTTAAAGTTGAAGATACTGCGGCAGAAGCTGAAGCTGGCGAAGCTTTTGTTGAAAAAGCTGAAAACGCTTAATTTTTTAAGTATGTTATCTAGGTGGCAAATCCTTGCCACCTTTTGATTTTAATTTTAAGGGGATTGATAATGGCTGAAATTACTGCCTCTATGGTGAAAACTTTAAGAGAAACTTCTGGTGCTGGTATGCTTGATTGCAAAAAAGCACTGGTTGAAACAAATGGTAATATGGATGAAGCTGTTGACTGGCTTCGTAAAAAAGGTTTAGCATCTGCTGCTAAAAAAGCTGGTCGTATTGCTGCTGAAGGTTTGGTTTCTGTTTATGTTGAAGGTAATGCTGGTGCTGTTGTTGAAGTTAATTCTGAAACAGACTTCGTTGCTAAAAACGACATTTTCCAAGACTATGTAGAAAATTCTGCTAAAGCTGCTTTAGCTGTTAAAGGTGATTTAGACGCTCTTAAAACTTTTGTTTGCCCTGTAGCTCAAAAGGATATGGGTACAATTTTAACAGATATGATTGCTAAAATTGGTGAAAATATGAACTTACGTCGTTCTGCTTACATTGCTGTTGAGAATGGTGTTGTTTCTTCTTATATTCACAATGCTGCAAAACCTAATTTGGGTAAAATTGGTGTATTAGTTGCCTTAGAAGGTAATGCTGATAACGAAAAAATGCAAGAATTAGGTAAACATATTGCTATGCATATTGCTGCTACTAACCCTATTTCTTTGAATATTGCAGAAGTTCCTGAAGATGCTGTTAATAGAGAAAAAGCTATTTTCTCTGAACAAGCTCTTGCTTCTGGCAAACCTGCTAATATTGTTGAGAAAATGGTTGAAGGCCGTATTCGTAAATACTATGAAGAAGTTGTTCTTGAAGAACAAAACTTCATCATGGATCCAGATAAGAAAGTTAAAGATGTTGTTGCTAACTTTGCTAAAGAAAACAATGCTGAAGTTAAACTTGCTGGATTTATTTGCTTCAAATTAGGTGAAGGTCTTCAAAAGAAAGAAGAAGACTTTGCTTCTGAAGTTGCTGCTCAATTAGGTAAATCTGCTTAATTTTTGAGTAAGTACAAAACAAGCCCCTGAAAGGGGCTTGTTTTTTTTATTTATTATTAGAAAATTTATTTTTAAGCCATTCATTACCTGTTAATGAAAGTTTGTTATATACTTTTTGCTTATATGAATTATAAAAAGAACGATCATTACTATTTGTTGTCACCTTACCTGCTACATCTAGCAATTTTATTGCTTCTACTAACTCTTGTGTTGAATTTGGTAAAATATCAATATTATTAATATTTATTGTAGCGCCTGTTATTTCAGCCATACGCTTAATAGCAAAAGGTTTTATTCTTTCATCTGAAGTATTTAAACATACGCATCGCTGAGAATAGCTAATTCTATAAACTACTAATGGATATTCCTCACCATTGGGAAGAACAACCTTATTTTGCGAAGGAGAGTTATTTATTGCTACAAACCATTCTACCAGTCTACTAGATCCGTCATCTTTGGGAAAATGTGGATTTAAATCATTTACAGAATATAAGAAATGATAACAATCTCTAGCTGTTAATTCCCCTTCCCTTTTATCTTCTGGTTTAACAGCATTTTCTTTATATTCTTGATATATACATCCTGTTTTTTGTGCAAACGCCCTTAAAACCTCTTGGCGATGCTCGCTTGTATTCAAGCAATTTGCAACAATATTATTTGAACTTAGTCTTTTTACAACTATTGGAATATATTCTTGCGTAGATAATTTACAAACATTATTTTCGCCATCTAAATATAATTGCTCAAAAAAGTCTTTTAGGGCTTTTATTTTTTTAATACCTGAAACTTTTTTACCATCTACAATAACATTATCTATTATATTTTTTATATCACTTACAATTAATTCACCTTCTTTTTTAGGTGGATATACATCTTGCTTGAATGTAATACCTGTATTATCTGCAAAGGCTTTTAATATTTCATCTTTAGGGGCTTCAACACTATTAAAACAACAAAATGATGGTCGTCCTTCCTCTTTTCGTTTAACAACTATTGGAACAGTGCGACCATCCTCTAATACACATTTATTTATTTCACTATTTTCGTATAAATAATTCATAAAACTACGTATGCGTGATCTTTTTTCTGATTTTATTAACTTTACACCATTATCATCACAAACATTATCAAAATATATTGTTACATCATTTGACTTTAATTCACCATTAGGTGGTAGAAGCATATCATCAGTCATTTATTTACCCTTATTGTTAAAAATATAGAGAGAATGTTATCATATTTTTAACCTAAAATCAACATCAAAAAAAGCTCCCTCAAAGGGAGCTATATATATTTATTTTTTAGATTTTGCCTTGGATGGTGCTTTCTTAGTTTTACTTTCAACTTTTTGATGTTTATTTTCTACTTTTTTATTACCATTTTGGGATACTTTCTTTTTTTCCTCCGGCTTTTTATAAACAAATATTTTTTCTTTAATACCATAGATTGATGATTCTATTTGTTTTATTTCCTCTAAATGACCCAATGGGAACATTTCTGAAATAACGATACAATCTTTCTTGATTTCTTTGGCTAATTTTTTACCAAGAGGGTCTCCTGTTACTTTTAGAACATAACACATAATCAAATCCATATCAGAGTGATTTGTCTTCATATAATCGCCTTGTACAAATGTGATATTTTTTAATCCTCTTGCTTTTATTTTACCCATTGTTAATGGCACTATATCCCATTCTAATCCAACAAACTCATGTTCTGGAAACTCTTTGGCCAAAGGCAACAATAATGCACCACTACCACAACCCAAATCTGTTATACGCATTTTCTTTTTAGATTTTTTTAAAATTGCTCTTGCTTCATCTAATATATCATCTTTAATTTTACCATATGATGAAACAAATGGTCCATATTTTCCACAGCCACATTTTATAAATGAATATCCTTGATAAACTAAATATACTATTGCACAAAAACTAACTATAATTGCAAGCAATACTATAATTCCATTACAGCACATAATTATTCTCCCTAATAAAAAAACATTTGATTACATTTTGTATTTATGCTTAATATATATGCAATTGTTTAATAAACCATTTAAGAGTTTCAACTATGAGAAAATATAAAAAAATTTTATTTTTAACTGGAGCAGGAATTTCTGCTGAATCTGGAATTTCAACATTTAGAAGTGAAAATGGTTTGTGGAATAATCATAGAGTTGAAGATGTCGCTACAATTGAGGCTTACTATAAAAACCAAGATTATGTTCATGATTTTTATAATAATATGAGACCTGATTTATGGAATTCAAAACCAAATGATGCTCATTTAGCAATTACAAAACTACAACAAAACTATGATGGTGAAGTGTATATTGTGACCCAAAATATAGATACTCTTCATGAAAAAGCTAAAAACAAAAACATATATCATATTCATGGTCAGATAAATCAAATTGTATGTATGAATTGTGGAAATATTTATGAAACATGGGGGGATGTTACTTCAGAATCTATTTGTTGTAATTGTAACTTAATGGGAACTCTAAAACCTAATATTGTATTTTTTGGAGAATATCCCCTCTATATGGATAAAATTGAAAACTTACTTAGAATTTGCGATTTATTTATTTCTGTTGGAACCTCTGGTGTTGTATATCCTGCGGCTGGATTTGTGCAAACCGCAAAATATTATGGAGTAGATACTATTGAGATTAATTTAGAACCGACGTCTAACAATTTATATTTTGATAAACATATCGTGGGTAAGGCTGGCGTAGAACTTCCTCGACTTGTTGAGGCATTGCTTAAAAATAATGATTAGTTACAATTTATTGTAATTATTTTCTTAATAAATTCTGGTGATAATATATTTTTGTGACTAAGCATCTTTACTTTTTCACACCCATTTGCTTTATAAAATTCTTCACCATTGTTTGGACTAAAAAATTCACCTATATAGCGCCTTACGCTATTATCTATATCAGCATCCACCTTATAAAACTTTTCATTTTTTTGGGCACGTATCAGCACATCTTCATCTAATGCTTTAAATTTTGCACCTTTAAACAACATTTTAACCCAAAAATACCAATCCTCGCCATAACTGATATCTGGATACTTTATATCATGTTTTATAATAAATTCTTTTCTAAACATAATATTAGCATTTCCTATATTATTATATTGGATAAGAGATGATGCTATTGTATCATGATCCAATGGTATTCTTGACAAATCTTTAATTTGGCCCACTGCTACATCTATTTCTTGATTTTCTTCTAATAAATTAACTTGCTTTTCCATTCTTTGTGGCAAACTAATATCATCATCATCCATGATCATTATATATTTACCTCTTGCAAGCTTAAGAACCTTATTTCTTGAATAAGGAATTCCTTTATTTTGTTGATTTTTATAATATTTAATTCTTTTATCTTTATATGTTGATATAATTTCATCAGTATTATCTGGTGAACCATCATTTAAAATAATAAATTCAAAATCTTTATATGTTTGATTTAATATGCTATCTATTGCTGTTGAAACAATATTGGCTCTTTTATATGTTAACATAACAACGGATACCATTGGTCTTTTATACCAATAATATCCAATGCAGCAAATTGCTAATACAACAATTATAGTTAATAGTCTTGTTTTTTTCATTTATTGAGGAACAACCCTATTTGTGCTACCAAACAAAACAAAACAACGTTGACCTACACCTAAAGCTTGGCCTGTTCCTTGTGATATACTTATTATTTGGCCATTATCTAATTTTACAATATATTCAAGGCCGGTTTGTGAACTAGCTGATTGTTCGGTTAAATCTCCAACTAAACCACCCAAAAGTGCACCACCTACAGCACCTAATGTATGTGCTGTTGAGCCACTACCTATCGTTGATCCAGCTACCCCACCAGCAACACTACCAATTAATGTTCCTGCGCCAGATTGATTACTTACATTTACGTAACGAACACTAACAACTGTACATGGACTTACTGTTGAAATTTTACCAGTTTGATTTGTTGTGTAATAATTTGAGTTAATATCAGATGCGCATCCTGCCAAAAGCAATATACCTAATACACTACTCAATATATTTTTTTTCATTTTTAATCTCCTCTAATTTAATATTAATTATAATGTAGTTTTTATATTTTTTATTGTCAATATATGTTGTATACAAAAAAACGGGATTATAAAACCCCGTTCTTTTTTTATGATAATAGATTAAACTACTCTTCAGAATCTGCAACTCCGTCAAATTCATTTACTAATGAATCATCTTGTTCATCTTCTTCAGCTTCGTCTGCATCTAACCATGTTACAGATACAACATTTTCATTTTCTGCAGTTCTAAACAAGATTACGCCCTGTGTCTTACGACCAGCAATACGTATGTCTTCTACTGGCATGCGAATAAGTTTTCCGGCATCTGTTACCATCATTATTTGACTATCATCTTTAATTGGGAATGAGCTTACAACTTCTTTGTTGCGTTCAGACATTTCCATATTAGCAACACCTTGGCCACCACGAGCTGTTATACGATATTCATAAGCTGATGAACGTTTACCATAACCTGTTGATGTTACTGTTAAGATAAATTCTTCATTATCACGCATTTCTTTGAATTGGTCATAACTAATTTGTGGTGCTTGTTCATTGAATATAGCTTCTTCATTTTCTGAAGAATATTCAATTTTCTTTAATGCTGAAGATAATCTTAAATATTCATCACGATCTTCTGTTGTTGCTTTGGTATGTTTTAAGATTGACATGGAAATAACTTCATCACCATCTGCTAACTTAATACCACGAACACCACTAGAATTACGTCCAACGAAGACTCTACAATCTGCTACAGCGAAACGATTACATTTACCACCTCGTGCTGCTAACATTACGTCACAATCATCATCGCACATTGCAACATTAACTAGCTTATCACCCTCATCTAACTTCATGGCAATCTTACCATTTGATTGAACATTAACAAAATCCATCAATGAGTTACGACGAATATTACCAAATGATGTTGCAAACATTACTGATAAATCTTTGCAATCTGCTTCGTTTTCTGGTAATTTCATAATTGTTGTTATGTTTTCACCTTCTGTTAATGGAAGCAAGTTTACAAATGGCTTACCTTTAGATGTTGGTGAACCTAATGGTAATTTATATACTTTCATCTTATATACAATACCTTTGGATGAGAAGAATAGTACTGGAGTGTGGGTACTTGCAACAAATAGTTTTGTAACAAAATCCTCCTCTTTAGTGGTCATACCTGACTTACCTTTACCACCGCGTTTTTGAGCTTTATATGCAGATAATGGAACACGTTTGATATAACCTGCATCAGTAACAGTTACAACCATGTCTTCTCTTTGAATAAGAGATTCTATGTCTGTATCTACTTCTATATCTTCAATTACTGTACGACGTGGATTTGCATATTCCAACTTAATTGCTTGGAATTCATCTTTCATAATTCCCATTAATTTCTCACGGCTAGCAAGGATTGATAAGTATTCTTTAATATCCTCACCAATTGCTCGCAATTCCTCGTGTATTTTATCACGTTCTAAACCTGTTAAACGTTGTAATTTCAAATCTAGAATTGCTTTTGCTTGAGCTTCACTTAGGCGATATGTACCATTTTCAACAGTTCTACCTGGTTCATCAATTAATTGAACCAATGCACCAACATCGCCTGCAGGCCAAGCTCTTGCAAGTAACGCTTCTTTTGCTTCGTTTGGATTTTGTGCTGTACGAATTAATTCAATTACAGGATCTAAATTTTCTACAGCAATAGCTAGACCAACCAATACATGAGCTCTATCTCTTGCTTTGTTAAGTTTAAATATTGTTCTACGACGAATTACTTCTTCTCTAAATTTAACAAATGCAGCAATGATATCTTTTAAATTCATCATCATTGGACAACCATTGTTAATTGCTAACATATTCATACCGAAACTTGTCTGAAGTTGTGTATACTTATATAATTGATTTAGAACAACATCCGCTTGGAACTCTTTTTTAACTTCAACAACAACTCTGACACCTTGACGGTCTGATTCGTCTCTAATATCTGAAATTCCTTCTACTTTCTTTTCTTTAACAAGTTCTGCTATTTTTTGAACTAGCATAGCTTTGTTTACTTGATATGGAATTTCATGAACAATAATTGCTTCTCTATCTTTTCTGATTTCCTCAATGGTACATTTTGCACGCATCATAACAGAACCACGACCTGTTAAGTATGCATTTTTTGCACCACCATATCCTAAAATCACCCCCCCTGTTGGGAAATCTGGCCCAGGAACAATTTTAATAAGGTCTTCAATTGAAATATCAGGATTATCAACATATGCACGACAAGCATCTAAAACCTCACCTAAATTGTGGGGTGCTATATTTGTTGCCATACCTACTGCAATACCATTGGTACCATTTACTAACAAGTTTGGATATCTTGCAGGTAAAACTGTTGGCTCTTGTAAGCTTTCATCATAGTTTGGCATGAAATCAACAGTTTCACACTCAATATCTTCAATTAATGAATGCGCAACTTTTGCTAATCTTGCTTCTGTATAACGCATTGCTGCTGCGCTATCACCATCCATTGAACCAAAGTTTCCTTGACCATCAATTAAAGGAAGACGCATTGAAAATGGCTGAGCCATTCTAACCATTGCTTCGTATACAGAACTATCACCATGTGGGTGGTATTTACCCATAACTTCACCGACAATACGAGCAGATTTCTTAAATGGTTTATTATAATCATATCCATTTTCGTATGCTGCATAAATAATACGACGATGTACAGGCTTTAAACCATCTCTAACGTCTGGCAAAGCACGTGAAACAATAACACTCATTGCGTAGTCTAAATATGAGCGACGCATTTCCTCAACAATCATTGTTGGTGCAATATTTTCTTTTGGCAAATCAACAATTGGTGCTGATGTTTCAATATTGTTATTTTCTTCCATTTTAATATAGACCTTTCATTTACAAAAATATTGGCTTAAATATACTAAATAGAGAAGAAAATTAAATAAGCTTTTTCAACTTATCCCCATTAAAGGCGTTTTTTTGAGCTTAGAACACATACCCCATTCTTTCTAAAGGGGGTGTCGAGATATAAACACATTAATTCAATATGAATAATAGTATCTTTTTTTATAATCAAATTTACAATTTACATTACTATATTCTGGTTTTCGTATATATAAGGTATCTGAATTATTATATGGTTTATAGTACTTATTAATCATCACCATATCTGGATTATGCACAATTAAATCTAATCCTCGCTCTGATGAATATTTATCTTTATACGGAGTTATAGATATTATGCGTGGTTTGTATTGCTCAATAACCTTATTAATATCCATCAACGGGTGAATGCCTACTTTATCTCCAATAACATCTAACTGCCCCAATAAATTCCAATAATAATGAGGATCTCTATTATATATGTTATATATGCTACCGTCTCCGTTTAATACATAATCACACGGATTTATATTCAAAAATATTTTTTCTTGAAGATTTTTATGAAATCTTGATTTAATTTCGCCTATATTTCCTTGATAAATTGATGGCTTATACATACATACACACAAACTTATACTAATTATGTATATTATAAAATAAAATTTAGGTAAAACTTTTTGAGATAAAAATGTAGCTGTTAGCATTGATGATATATATATTAATAAGCAAAAATAATAAGCAAATGCCGAAAAGTAAAAATATCTTTGAAATAACTCAGATATGAAAATGATACATAATATTTTAAAATATTTATTAGATTTTTTTAAGCAAAAAATTATTGCACATATAGCCCCTATTAATAATAATTTTAATTCAGGCCAGAAAAAACCAACCCTTCTACTATCAAAAAGATTAGGGATATATAAATTGAATGTAAAATTTGAATGATACCAAACATTAATGATATTATTGTTATAAAGATGAGCTAAGAAAATTAAACTTAATAACAATGGCCCAATTAAAGCTTTTATAAAGTCTTTAATATGTATATCTTTTTTAATTAATAAATATATAGTTATTATACCGATTAAAAGCAGTGTAAAAACTATCTTTTGTAAAAACATAAATGAGCACCAATATAATAAAAATGATATAGACAAGTTGCGTACTTTTTTATTTTCTAAATAGCAAAAATAATAATAGAGTCCGGCAAAAAAGCTTGCCAACATATAATTATCCGGACGAAAATGAATTATTGATAGCAATACATATGGTGTCAAAGCGATAGATGAAGCTAATACTCCAGATGTTTTAGAGCTTAAAAATCTAGATACAATTAAATATAAATAATAAAAGTTTATAAACGATATTACAATGGATGATAGTATAACAAATGAAGTTATAAAATTATCACTTACATTTTGTGCATGTAGACCGACTATTGGCGAAAACATATACCATAACAACGGATTATGGTGTTGAAAAAAATCTTTGTAAGGAATAAAATTTGCGTATACTAACCAAGATGAATGCATATGCTCTAGGGTATCTCCTCCTAGAGTTGTTGTAAAACATGCAATATAAACACAATATAAAAAATTTACACCAAGATGAAATAACAATATAAATATTGCTAACCTTTTATATAAAATATTGTTATTCATTATTCCTCGCTATGGTATGTAAACTTGTTGCTTAAAAACATTTTCCATAAATGATAAAGATATATAGCTTAAAATGAATGCCATTAATGGAGATGTTATCCAACCACATATTAGTTTTAACACTATATTCCATTTAACACCTTTACCTCCTTTAGCAACTCCTACACCTACTAAGGCACCAATCACAGCCTGTGTGCTAGATACAGGTACGGCTGGAAGTGGTGAAATACCAAGAGATACTAAAAAGTTTTCCAATGTTTCTGATGAAAATAGTATGAGCACTAATGATTGGGATAATATTACAATCAAGCCTACGGCTGGAGATACTTTTAATACATTTTTTCCAACTGTTTTAATTACTTTTTGGGAATATGTAAATACTCCGATACTTACGGCAATTGCACCAATTAAAAATAGCACCTGTGTACCAGTTAAAGTATATAAATTACCTATACGAATATCATCAAACACACATGAATCAACAAATACACCAACAACATCAGCCATATTATTGGCTCCAATTGCATACCCGCCTAGAGCTGTTGTAAAAATCATTCCCATTCTTACAACCATATCCTGCCATAATATATGCATTTTGGAATGATGAAGAACTCTTTTGGTGCTCCAATATAAAAATACTGCAATCATTGCTGAAATAATTGGACACAAAACCCAACAAGAACAAATATTTATTAAAGTTTCACTGTCTGTTGGACGATTATTGTACACATTCCATCCAATAATTCCACCAACAATAGTTTGAGATATTGAAACACTTATTCCTGATTTTAACATAACTCTTACAGCTAGAGCTGCAGATAAAGATACTGCAAATGCAGCGGGAAGAGTATTTACTCCACCTAATGTATTTAATGTTTCAGCAGTATTTTGACCACTAACAACCGATCCAATAATTATAAATATACATGCAATTATTGCTGCTGTATTAAACTTTACCATTTTGGTTCCAACTGCAGGGCCAAAAATGTTTGCAGAATCGTTTGCCCCCAACGACCATCCTAAAAATAAACCACTAGATAAAAAAAGTAAGTAGCTTAACATATTTTATATTTCCCTCTTAATAGCAAAAATCAATAAAGAATCAATGCAGTCTTCGGCCAAATCTGCGATATCAGCCACTTCTTCAACAAATCTATTTATTTGATTTTTTCTAGCTAAATCTAAATCAGAATCGAACAACGCTTTACGCAACTTTGCTGATGTTTTATCACTTTGATTTTCGAGTAAAAATACTTTTTGAGAATAATCTCTTAATGTAACTAAATCTCTAAAGAACGCACGAGATGCTATTGCCATATTCTCAGAGCAATCTGCGACTTGACGAACAAGATTTTTTAATTGATCATGATATTTCTCAGGAATATCTGGCTGTTCAATATAAAACTTATGAGCAACATCATCAAATAAATTTATTACTCTATCTAAATTTTCAACTAATTGTAATATATTTGCACGCATATCCGGCACTAAATTTTGCCTATAAAGACGACTTTCGATATCCCTACGCATTATATCACTCTCATGCTCTATTGTTTTTATTTTTTTACTTATTTTTCGATAATTATCACTTCTTTGTTCTTTTAAGTATACATCAATTGCTTCTTTAAAAAGCATGGTCATTTCAATAATTTTATCATGCAACTTATCAATAGTAAGCTCTAAATCTTTAGTTCTAGCAAATAGAGAGGTCTTAATATTAAACATTTTATAAAATACCCTTTTTAAATAATTATTTTAGAATCGTCATTTGTGTAACTATATATATAATATATTAAAAATAGTTTTAAAATTTGTTGATATTTTCAACATATTTTTATTTAGCTCTTGCTTTTATTTTTTGTTTGAGTATTTTTTCTATGTTGTAAAAAAAATTTTTTAAGGATGGGAAATATGCAAAACGATAAACTTGTTAATGTTTTGATTTCTGTTGTAGCAAGCTTCATTGTTTCTTTCTTTGTAACAATTACATTAGCTGGCAAAACTGAAACTGTTAACACTGTAAATACAGCAGATATTAATATTGATAAATCAATTGAAGATTATTTAATGAATAACCCTTCTGTTATTCGTAGAACATTAGAATTAGCTGCTCAACAAGAAAGAGCTGAAGCTGAAAGAAGAGTAGCTGAAAACTACAAAAACAATATTGATGAATTACATAACACAGATAACTCTCCTTTTGTTGGTCCAAAAGATGCAAAAATTACAATCGTTGAATTTTTTGATTTCAACTGTGGTTATTGCAAACGTTTAGCTCCAGCAATGATGAAAGTTATCAAAGCTAACCCAGATGTTAGAGTTATTATGAAGCCTGTTGCTTTCTTAGCTCCTTCATCTGAAACTGCTGCAAAAGCCTTATTAGCGGCTAGTGAACAAGGTAAATTCATTGAGCTTTATGAAGGTCTATTAACTCATAACGGACAAATCACTGAAGATGTTATTAATGAAAAAATTAAAGCTTCTGGTTTAGATCTTGCAAAAACAAAAGACTTAATGAAGAGTGAAAAGGTTGTTAAAAACTTTGAAGAGATTGCTAGACTATCTCAAAAAGTTGAAGTTCGTGGTGTTCCAACAATGATTATCAATGGAGCTCCTTTACAAGCTTACGATCAAGATCAAATTCAACAAGTTATTGATAGCTTAAAGTAATATAAACTTTCAATAATAATGAGAGGGCTTTTTAGTCCTCTTTTTTTTTTTGTTTTATTATATAAAAAAATGTATTGCATTATTTGGTAATAATGCTACTTTTTATTAGGTATATTTTTTGAGGGAGTTTTAAAATGAAAATAGTTTTGAAGTCTTTGATTATTATAGCGATAGCTAGTGCTTGTTCTTTTGGCGCAATACACTTATACGAAAATTGCTCTAAACGCAAAGAGAATCTAAAAGAAGAAATTAACAACCAAATCCATAACTATATAGAGAATAATTCTGATGTTGTTCTTGAAAAAATGGTTAAAAATGATGGATTTAGAAATACTGTAAAATCGTTATCTTCTATTGGCAACGAAAATATTACAGCTATTGTTGATGAGTATTTCCAAAACAACCCTCAAACTTTAGAAAATTACATTAGAGATAATGCATCATTTATCGCAAATGCAATTCTTGAAACAGAGGAATTTAACAAGATAAAAGTTGAAAACAACAACACTGAAGAAGAATCTAGTGATGATAAACAACCTTCAGAAAATCCAAACCAAAAATATATCGACAACTGGGAAAAATTAAGCAATAGCGATGTTGCGCCTTACATTGGTCCTAAAGATGCAAAAATTAGAGTTGTAGAGTTTTTTGATTTCAACTGTGGACACTGCAAAGCAACTGCACCAATTGTTTCTGCTGTTGCAAAAAATAATCCTGATGTTAAATTTGTATTTAATCCATTATACTTCATGAGTGAACACTCTCCATATGCGGCAAAAGTTGCAATGGCTGCACACAAAAAAGGAAAATTTATTGAAGTTTATGACGGCATAATGACACTTCCAAATATGAATAAAGAATCCATTAATCAAATACTAGTAGATGAAGGATTGGATGTTGACGAAATTAATAAAATGATTGAAGAAAAAGACATTCGTCGTGGCTCTCAGGATATTGACGCTCTTTCTCAAGTTTTGGGAATAAACGGAGTTCCAATGTTTTTTATTAATGGCGAGCCATTTTATGGCAGAAGTTTTGATGATTTCCAAAATAAGATTAATAGCTTAAGATAATATAACACGAACGACAAAAAAGCACCCTATAAAGGGTGCTTTTTTAGGCTTTAAGAATATAGCCATCTTTAATTGGATCGTAGATATACGTTGCAAATGAAGATTTTAGAATTAAATCCACTTCATCCTTAAACTTATTACATATCAAGTTAGGCATATTATCATCTCCTATCTGGATATTATACATACGTATAACCCCATCTTTTTGTATTGCAAATAGATTTTTATCAACACTTCCCGACATTAAGACCTCATCAATAACTTCATCAAAAGGCAAATTTTGTATCTGAGAATTGATTACAACCTTTATCTCTTTTGTCTCGTGCGATATAAAGATACGATGCCTAAGGCATTGCCCTAAAGGTAACATTTTATCACCAATGTAGAACCACTCGTCTTTTAGTTTTTTGTTTTGCTTTTTTACCAATAAGACATTACATCTAGCTTTTATTTTTTTTCTATCGATTTCAAATTCCTTAATGCAACAAGATATTCCTATCTCGGGTATTTCCAGCACATATGCATTTAAAAACTCATCCCGATAGATATAAGCTTTAGCTTTATTTAAACCAACAACTACAAACTCTTTAGCCGTGCATACTTCATAAATAACGGCAATTAAAAGCATAAATAACAGTGGTAAAAGCAAAAACTCAAACAAACTGAGATCAATCAATGCTGCAAACACCAATGCGATAATCATGAAAATGCAACTTGCTTTAAAATCAGGATCCACAAAACAATTTAACCATGGCGACGATTTAGTAATTCTAGACCATCTCCAACTTTTTAATTTTTTTACCATAAAATATCTTTTTAATTTAACACAATACTTACTATAAACAGTCATGCATTGTACACATAAAATATTTTTTGTAAAGTTTTTTGTCACATTATTTTTTGTATTTTATTTTTGATTTTTTATATAGTGTTTCTATTTCACCATATAGCATTTTATCACTTACTGGGGTGCCTAAGATTTGACTTATTTCCTCTTTAGAAAAATAAAAATCACTAAAATTCTTTCCTTCTAAAAATTCAACTTTAGGAACATCAATATCTGCTAGAGGACTTTTTTTCATATATTTTTTTAATTTAGGTAAAAAACGTAACATTGACTTATCATTTTTTACACTATTATCATTATGATAAAAATAATATGCATAATTGATTGGCGTTCCTTCTGGATGCCCCCTACTCTTTTTATGATGAAATTCTTCAAATGATTTTAATATGTAATGATTTATGCGCGCTAAATCTCCGGATATATTAAAATTCAACATATAACTTACAGGTTTATGATATTCATTCACACTTTTTCCTCGCACTTTTACATAGTGATTAGAACCAAAACTATTAAAATCAACAACCATATCTGGTTTTACAATAGATTTTACAGTATGGTTTAAATGCTTACCATGCGATGTAAATGTTTCGGTAATTAAATTATTTGTGCGAGAAAATAAATTATTATCACCATAATTCATCCAGTGAAGACTAACCTCTGAAACATCATTAAAATCTTTTAAAAATCTCTTCATATTACTTGCTTTTAGAGGCACCATATATTCATCAATATCAATTATTGCAAGCCATGTTGTTTCATTTTTATATTGATCAACAACTTTTTGATAACATTTTAACTGCTGATTTACGCCAGGTTGATGAATATAGGTAATTAGTTTTGTATCAATATATGGTTTTAAGTATTCTTTTGTGTTATCTGTGCTATCATTATCACATAAATAAAAGTGCTTAACACCTTGAACTCTATGGTACTCTATCCATTCTTTTAAGTATGGTTTTTCATTTTTCATAATTGCAACTATACTTAAAAAGTATTTTTTATTATTTATAACATTAACACTGCATATTGCATATATAGCCACAAAAATTACGATTAACGCAGAAATGATCCTTTTTTTCATCTTTAGGCAAAACTTTCCATAATATTGTGTTTATGACAAGCATCTTTAACAAGAAGTGTTGTAGAAGGTGCCTTTGAATACTTTTGAAACAATATGCCATGTCCTAAGCATAATCCAAAATTTATATTAAAATCGGTATTATTTTCATTAAAATATGAAGCTTGAGAAATAGGATCACAAAGAGCACCTGTTAGATTTTCTGATAAATCTGCGCCTTGAAGTCCTGATTGTTTGCAATCTACTACATAAACATCTAAGTTTTCTTTTTCTAAAATATCTTTCATTTTTAAAGCAATTGATAGAACAGATATACAACTAGCTATACCAATTTTAGTATAATTATTTAATTTTATAAAATTTATCAATTCCTGAACGCGAGATGAATTACGTGAAAGCTGTGTTACATTCATTATATCAATATCTTCTTTTGAATAAAAACCTTTATCCATACTACCTCCATTATTTAATACTATTTTATGGTATAATAACTAGCAAATAAAGCAAGACAAATTTTAATATTTACTTTAAGGTGTTAGTTATGTTAATTGTTAGGATATTCTAAAATGTGTAATTTTTCATCTTCTATTCCTTTAGGAATGTACAACATTGCTGCTTTTTTACGCTCTCAATTATTTCTATTACCAGTGCTTCTTTTCTTCTATCAAGAAAATGGATTATCTGTTGGTGATTTTTATTTTATTCAGGGATTAATAGTATTTTTTGCATTTTTATTTGAAATTCCTGCAGGCTATTTGGGGGACATTTTCCCAAGAAAATATATTTTAGTAACAGCTTATGTGTTGTTTTTAGCTAGACTTGGCTTATGGATTTGCTTTAGAGGATATGAAATTATTTTAATTGGTGAATTATTATATGCCTGCTCAAAAGCATGTTTTGATTCAGTTTCTTCTTCATTTATTTATGATATATTAAAGAGCAATAAAGAAGAAACAAAAATGGTTAAAGCTTATTCTAACTTTAATGCAGCTATGTATATCGGAACAGGAATCGCTGCTTTACTTGGAGCTGGTTTATATGAAAAGCTTGGTTCTCATCTTTTACTTAGCGCTGAATTCATTATTTATTCTACTGCAATCTTATTGCTTTCACTATTACCTAATGCCCATATACCAACAAAGGATTGTATAACAAATATTAAAGAAAGATTTAAAAGATTTTGGGTTGCTGTTCGCTACATATTAAAGTCTCGCAAATATTGTTACTTAGTTTTATTCTCTGGCTTTATGGTTGGTGTATCACACTTTTTCTTTTGGAGTTTTCAACCTTTAATGAAAAACTCTGGCATCAATCCATCTGTATCTTTAACAGACTTGGCTGATAGTATTGGCTGGGATGCTAGAGTATTTGGAGAAGCTACTTGGAATTATTTAGTTAGCTTGAACTGGCTTGATTATATTAAGGTTATGGGGGTTGTTATTTTTATAAATAACATTATCAGGTCTTCCTTTAGCTATATGGCAGCTAGTGTAGCTAAAAAGGTATCATTATTTAAACTTGGTAATATTTCTTTTGTTTTAGAAATTATTGGCTGTGCATTTTCTTTTGTTTTAATGAAAATGGGACACATTACACCTATTAACTGCTTGTTATTTATAATATTCCTTTGTGTATGCATTGGTTTACAATTAATGTTTACAATTTCGCATATTAGTAGATTACATCGTTTGATTAATCCAAAAATCAGATCTTTATCATCTTCAGTTAATATGATGACGGGAAGACTTTTAACATCTTTTATGTTAATGTCTCCAAAGTTTTTATTAAAAAATGAAGGAGCTGTAAAAGGAATTGGAGTTATTGATATATTCTGGATTTATGCAATTATTTTTATTCCTATTGGCCTTTTCTTTATTTATAAAATATATAAATACAATGTTAAAGATGATTATTCATTGATGAATGTTAGCGATGAAAAGGCTTAACAATGCTCAGGCTCTTTTCTTTTTTGATGTTTTTTTTGTATTCTAATACATGTCTGGGACTAAATATTGGATTAAAAGTTTCAGCAGGAAAAAACTGGAAAAATTGGGGAGATTATATTTTAGGTGATGATTTAGCCAAAGGTTTCAAAAATATTGGAAACAAGGTTATTCCATCTTATATTGATAGCACAAATGAGCCAGATATTAATTTAGATATTGATGTTTATATGAAAGGGTTTGTACCTTTTAATCCAGATAAATACAACGACACAATAAATGTTTTATATCTATATTACCCTATTGAAACATCCAATACTAAAAAGTATAAAAATATAAATAAAATTAAAGAAAAAAGTTGGTATTCATTGCAAACTGAATTATGGAACTTTGATATTATTGGTGTTGCATCATTAAAGTATCAAAAAGAATTAGCACACTTAGGCATCAAAACTATTTTTACACCTCAATTTACAAACATAAATAAATTCTTCTATGAATATGATAAAGATAAAGCACATGACATATTATTTGTAGGAAGACCTGGGTATGAGAGAATTAGTGCAAAATGGGCTATTGAAAGTGGATTTGATGTAGCTTTATATGGTAATGGATGGCAAGACAAAGCCCCTACAAAACATTTTAAAGGTGATTATATTGATAATAATGAACTACATAAATTTTATAGTTCTGCAAAAATTGTGTTAAATGACACACGAAATGACATGAAACAGTCTGGTTTTATTAGTAATCGTGTTTTTGATGTAACTGCTAGTGGAGGTTTTCTTATTTCTGACTATATGGAAGAAATTGAACACTTTTATGGTGATAGTATCCCTATGTTTAAAACAAAAGAAGAATTGAAAGATTTAATTGATTATTATTTAAAACACGAAAATGAAAGAAAAGAAAAAGCTAAAAAGGCACAAGAAATAACATTAAAAAATTTTACAAATGAAGTTGTTGCTAAACGTATTGTTGAAGAGGCTCTTAAAAGTACAAAAATTGATTATAACAAATATATTGTAAAATTTCCTTTTGGTGATAATGCATATAGTATTGGTGATTATTGGTTAGGAAGAGATTTAGTTGAAGGAATAAAAAACAATAAAAAAGAAGTAAAAGAATATTTTTATAATAATGGCTTTAATAAAGATCTCTTTTATCAAAATGCTGGTAATTTATTGTATTTACAATTCAAATATAATCATATTGAAGATGATAAAGATAAAAACAAGATAATGTACTTATATTTCCCAACATTTATTCCTGAAAAAGATAAATTTAACAATGATAAGTATAAAATACAACACAACACACACGTATCTCTAAACAATGATTTAGAATATTTTGATGTAATTGTAACTCCAGCTAAGATTGTATATGAGGAATTAAAAAACAAAGGTTATAAAACAGAATTTATTACACAATTTGCTAATCCTGATAAATTTAATAAAAAATATGATGAAAATTTAAAAACTGATTTACTATTTGTTGGCTCAGTTTGGTATGAGCGTGAAAGTGTAAAATATGCAATAGAATTAGGATACGATGTTGATGTGTATGGATTAAACTGGGAAAATAAAATTGATAACAAATATATAAAAGGAAATTTTATTAATAATAAAGATTTAGCAAAATATTATAGCTCAGCCAAAATCGTACTAAGCGATCATGCTGAAGATTTAGAAAATATGGGCCTTGTTATTAATAGACTATATGATGTTAGCGCAACAGGTACTTTAGTTATTTCTGAATATAGTCCATATATTGAAGAGATTTTTGGAGATGCAATTCCTATGTTTAAGACAAAAGAAGAGCTAAAAGAACTTATTGATTTTTATCTTAACAATCCGGTTGAGCGAGAAAAAAAAGCATTGGAAGCTCAGTCTATTACTTTGAAAAAGCATACAAACAGTATTATTGCAAAACAAATGATTGATATCTTTGATAATATTAGAAAGGATAAACAATGAAAAAAGATTATAAAATAGCTATTTGTTATATTTGCTTAATTGTAATTTGTTTACTTATGTTTGCATTTAGCAATGATATGATAAATAGTTTATTTAAGAAAAATCCATTAGAAGATAATCTTTATGTTAACTTTTTAGGAAACAAAAACTCTAACTCTTATAGAAAAGCACATAAACTTGTAAAACATTTAAGACAAAAAGGTGTTAAAACATATTTTAATACCAAAGATAATTCAAAAACCGGAAATATAAATTTATATATAGCCAACACAGATCTTGATACTGATATAGGACTTGATAGTAATGCGATAAATATATTATGGATACCATATATTTCCCCTAATGAAGATTATTCTTTATTTAGAAAATTTGATGTAGTTATTGTTAAATCTATTCCGTCTTATAGCCACCTTAAAGCAATAAATGTAAGAACAGCTTATATACCAGATGCATTTGATGTAAAATTAAATAATTATAAATATAAAAAAGATAGTGCTTACTGGGGAGATAACACAAGACAGTCTCTAGCTCTTAACTTAGCAAAAGATAAAAAAATAGATATATTTGGTAAAAAGTGGCATCGTACTATCTATCATCGCAAAGTAGTTAAAAATGATAATGTTAAATTAAGTGATTTTAAAGACTACGCTATTGTTTTAGTGGACCAAGATGATAGGGATGACATTGCAAAAGAGCTTGTTAATGATAATATAATTGAACTTATTTCAGCTGGGTTTGTTCCATTTATTAGATACAACGAAGGCATTAAAGCTATTTTTAAGAATACAGTTCCAATGTATTATAACCCAGAAGATTTTCATAATAAATATGAGAACTTAATAAACAATAAAAACAAAATCTTAAATATAAGAGAAAATATTTATAATATTGCTAAAAAATGGGATTCATCATCTCAGGCTGATAAGTTTATCGAAATATTTTCAATTATGCAAAAAAAACGAATAAAGTAATGTTTTTTGTATAAAAATGCTTGCAATTTAAAAATATAAATGTATAGTTTGACTGTCCTTGCTAGATTAGAATGGTTCTTTTCTAGCTATACATTAATTTTGTTGAGAATCCATAAGGAGAATTTTAATGAGTAAATATGAGAGTATTTTAATTGCTCGTCAAGATCTCGGTCAAACTCAAGTTAATGACATCGTGGCTACTTTGTCTGATGCTATTAAAAGAGAGGGTGGCGAGGTTGTTAACGTTGATAACTGGGGTTTGAAAAACCTTGCTTATCGCATTAAGAAAAACCGTAAAGGTTACTATGTTGTATTAAACATTTCTGCTCCTGCAAATGCTATATTTGAATATGAGCGTTTGGCTCGTATTAACGAAGACATCATTCGTTATATGACTGTTAAAGTTGAAAACTTTGCTAATAAAGAAGAAGCAGCTCAAGAAGTTGAAGCTAACTAGGAGTATTAGAAATGGCAAATAAGATTTTTAAAAGAAAGAATGCTTCTGACAATCAAAACTTTGTAATTGATTACAAAGACGTTAAGTTTCTTTCACGCTATATTTCAGAAAAAGGTAAGATTATGCCTAGCCGTATCACTAACGTTTCTGCAAAAACACAAAGAGAAATAGCTCGCGCAATCAAACGTGCTCGTTATGTTGCTTTGTTACCATATGTAGCTAATTAAGGAGATAGGTTATGGAAATCATTCTTTTAGAACATATTGAAAAATTAGGTAAAATGGGTGATAGAGTAAATGTTAAGAGTGGTTATGCTCGTAACTATTTATTACCTCACAATAAAGCTTTACGTGCTACTGAAGCAAATATTGCTTATTTTGAAAAGCAAAAAGCAGAATTAGAAGCTCGTAACAAAGCTTTGTTTGACGGCGCAACTAAAAAAGCTGAAGAATTAAACGGCTTTACAGCTGTTGTAATTCGTCAAGCTTCTGAAACAGGTCAATTATATGGTTCTGTTAGCATACGTGATATCGCTGCTGCTATTAATGAAGCTGGTTATAATTTAGAGCGTCGCTTTGTAGCTCTTGATAAACCTATCAAATATTTAGGTATATATCCTGTTAAATTAAGCTTACACCCAGAAGTTTCTCAAACTATTTTGGTTAACGTTGCTAGAACAGCTGATGAAGCTAAAAAGCAAGCTAAAGCTTATAGTACAGAAGAAGTTGCTGCAAACTAATTTGTAGGCAAAGAGATAAAAAAGTACCACTAATTAGTGGTACTTTTTTTTGATGGAACTTAAAACTAATTCCAACTAATTTGTTATAAAAAATTTAATGAAAATTTTTGGAACCTATTAACATTGTTATATTCCTTATATTGGGAGAGGAATACCTTCCCTTTGTTTTATATACTACTTCAAGCTTTCAATTAGGGCGACGGGATTGATGATTGTGCCGATGCCTTCTCTAAAATCACCTGTTTTTAGCCCTAATTCAAAAAACTCGTATGGTATTATGGTTTCTTTTACACTTTTAGCTAAAAGATAAAATGCTGAAGCTAGTAGTGTTGAATATGGCCCCGATAAGTGTTCAAATGCGTATTCATCCATTTTTACACCTAAAGCTACAGTCTTTGCTCCTGTTGGAAAACAAAGAGTGTTTTCATAATAATCAACTAATTTAAATTTTGAACTTGGATTTCTAATAGAGATATAGTCATCTGTATTATCTACATTGCCATCTAATTTGCAATATATATGGCCTATTCTTAATTTTGTATTTTCTTTAAAATCTAAAACACCACCAAAATTACACCAAATACCCAAATCTTCTGCTTCTTTTCTTGCATTTAACGCATCTTCATACCCATCATCTGCGCTAAACAAATCTAGAGATATTGCTCCTTGTATATGAATAACATCAATACCATTTTTTCCTTCTGATATGAGTTTCTTATGAAGTTCACAAACTTTTTTTATGGCTAAGGCGTAATTTACTTGTGAGCCTCTTGGTTTTTCACTTGTTTGTTGTATATCAACTGCATAGTAATATACATTTGCAAGAGGGGCTATCCCACATGTTTTGCCAGTAACTGCTGAAACAGCACCAACATTACTTCCTCCTCCCAAATTTGTAGCATCAAAACCAATTTCTTCATACCCTTTTAAGGAGTTATGATATTCTATGTGATTAAAAAGGCGAAAAGAGCTAATAATTGCGATATTTCTTCCTTGTCCCTTTATGCCAAGTTTGTGAAGAGTTTTAATGCCTAGCCCAGGGTTTTTGCGAGATTCCAGAAATTCTTTAGGATTAAAACCAAGAGGTAATTTTGTTGGGGCTTCTGGCCATTTTGTATCTTCTGAATAACGAACATTTAGTGGATTAAGACCTGATAAGTCATATTCTGAAACATCTAAATGCTCAAAAGATACAAATTCAAGCACATCATTTTTTAAATTTCTATGAATAAATGTTTTCTTTTGAGCATCGTATTCTAGATGATAAGCATCGGGCTTATGAAGTTGGTATTTCTTTTCTTCATAACCAGTAACAATGCGTCCACCATGCCATAATTTGAAAGGACTGTTTAGTGTTTTATTTTTTGCAATAATTAAGCTTTCTGCTAGTTTATGTGGTTCTTGTTTGATTAAATCATTCCAACTATCAAAACCATATTCTTTTGCTATAACGTGTTGAGTATTCATTAGAGATAAATCATTTTTACCACTAAAATATGCTTCACATCTTGATTTTGCTTCAGGGAGATTTTTCTTAAAGTCTTTTAAAAGACACTTTGCTTCCACTTGGAAGTATTCAATATACTTTGTCATATTATATTCCTTTCTAAATAACCTATCCTAACGCCTGTCCGATTAGCATTGATAAGCTACTTAAAAGAAATCTATGTAATAAAATCATCATGGCAATGT